>Ga0080064_1000573_pt1 | contig 94107 bp, 97 predicted proteins | sample Subgrocontami54m_FD_69260 | JGI IMG/M metagenome (GOLD analysis project Ga0080064, IMG submission 69260) | Subsurface groundwater microbial communities from S. Glens Falls, New York, USA - GMW46 contaminated, 5.4 m (SPADES assembly) (version 2) ...
AGGAACCACAGGGGCGGGAGTCGCGAGAGCTCTCAAGCGGGGACACTGGCAGCCTGCGGAGCAGAGTGGAGAGAGGGCAGGGGATTTTCAGAGGTCGATCCTGCGCCGGGCCATCGCCCGATTCCATTTCTTCTCGTAGTTCTCGTCAAACACCAGCGCCTCGTCGGCCGGCACGGTGATCCAGGCTCCGCCGGCGATCTCCGCCTCGAGCTGGCCGGGCGCCCAGCCGGCATACCCGAGGGCAAAGAGGGCCCGCCGCGGGCCGGCGCCGGAGCCGATGGCGCGGAAGATCTCGGGCTGCGCCGTGATGGCGATCCCGTCGCGGACAACCTGGGTGCCCTCGGTCACGTACTCGCTCGTATGCAGCACGAACCCCCGGGTTGCCTCGACCGGGCCTCCGTAGTGCACGCGCATCTCCCCGCCCACTGCCTTCCCCTCCATCCCGAGCCGCTCCAGTAGCGCCGCGAGGGGGACTTCGCCGAGCGGCCGGTTCACGACGAGGCCCATGGCCCCGCCCGCGCCGTGCCGCACCATGAAGACCACGGTGCGGACGAATCGCGGATCGCGAAGCTCATCCGTCGCGACCAGAAGCTGCCCGGCGAGGCTCCCGACCTTCGGGGGCGCGTCCGCTCCCGTCGCGGAAAACGCCAGCGCGGACATCGCCACGGTGCCCACCAGGCCAGTGAAACATCGCAACCTGGAGCGGCCCCGCTGCGGGCGGATGCAAGCGATCCGCTCCCTTGGCGCCTCAATCACAATGGACCGGAACATGCGGCAAAGAATCACCGGCCCCCCACCCCCCCCCAATCCGACCGCTTCCAGTATGCGGTCCATACTATACCAGACCTCCGCCGGTACACCTCGTTTTTATCCCGAAGAGTGCAGTGTAACCGCAAAGCACCTGCCCGCCGCTCCGCTCTGCCTGCCCGCGCTGACTCGGCAGGCGGGGCAGGCGGGCGCGAAGTCCGCAAAGAAACGCCCCATATTCAAAGCACTGACGCGGGAAAACTCGGAGGTGCGGTTCGGAAGATTTCGGTCCGGCAGCTCCGCTGACCTGATGAGAGTCGGCGACTCTTTGCGATCTTGGCGGTCTTGGCGGTGAAATTTTTGGCTTGAATGCTGGAAAGTCACGGCGGGGGACAGAATCGCAGGCGGCGGCGCAGGGGAACCGGGGCCACCGAGGGCTTCAGGCGCCGGCGCCGCCTGGGCGGCGTTCGGGAGCGGGTACACCGGGGGCCGGTGTCACATGCTCTCGGCCGCCCAGGCTGGGGGGAAGTCTCCGGCGAGCCGGGCGCCATCTCACAGGCGTGATGACTCTATGCCACGAACCATTCCCTCACTTGCAGAAGGTCAGCATATTGGTCCGGGCCGAATCATCGGTTTCCCCGTCGGTGAGCTTTCTTCGGGTCGTCAGCGACACCACGTAGGAGCAACTCGGCCATCCGGCCACGTTGAGGTGGTGGGTACCGAATCCTCCCCTCGGGACCGTGCCACCCGGCAATGGCGGTGGAGGCGGAAACGCGGCCGCGCTGGATATGCCGACGCTCCACGCCGCCATCAACTCGTGATCGGCCGTGTACTCGATGTCGAGATTGTTGGTGATCTGCGAACAGGCATTGGCCCCGGGCTGGTGGAATTGGAGCAGATTGAGCTGGCTGACCTCGCCCCAGTTGTTGATGCGGATGTTCGTCAGCGCGTTGGTGAAGGTCACGCCGCCAGCGACGGGTCCCGCCTGGAAGATGATCTGCAGCCCGGCGCCGCTCTTCGGATCCGCCGGCGCAACGCTCGCCCCGCTTCCGGGCGCCGCGCCACCCGGCACGGCCGTGTCCGACTTGAAGCGGAGCAACGAGCCGTAGAACCCGCCATTGAGCGCATTCTGATCCACGCGAACCCAGCCATCCGCATCGGGAACGATCACGTGCGCGGGCACCGGCCCCCACGGGGTGCCTGGCGGAAGCACCGGCGTGGGTGTCGGGTCCAGCGTCGCGCCGGATCCCGCGATATAGATGGACTGGAACGTCCACACCAAGCCAGTCCCAAACAGATCCCACTGGATCAAACGGCTCCCCACGAGGACCGGGTATACCTTGTCCGGCGTAATCGGCACCTGCACGGCGGGCGCCGATGGATGAACGTAGAGGAACCGATATCGCATGGGATCGGGGTTGCCAACCGGCGAGGTCTTGGGGCAGAAGCCCCGGAGCTTCGGGTAACCAAAGAATCCGTACCCCGGCCCCCCGTGCCCCAGCACGGCGCTGTTGGTGAGACCGGTGGCTGGATTGATATCCGTGATGACGTGGAAATCGCCCACGTGGGTGAAGAGGGGGTTGTTGAAGGGCGGCGGCTGCGCGACGTCAACGCACAGCTCAACGCAGAAGCATGGTCCGGCGTTCTCGCGATCCGCCTGGCGGCCCCGCGAGGGCGGCTCATTCAAGAGAACGCTTCCCCCGGGCGTCTCCACCCGAAAATAGAGGTCCGGCCCCCCGATCAATTCGAAACTGATCAAGGGAGAGAACGGCGTCTTCTGGAAGTCCTCCGTCAGATAGTCGATGCGGAATTTCCCGGCGGCATCGGTCAAGGCGGAGCCGAGAGGGTCGTCCTGGATCCAATCCACGTCGAAGGCGGTGACCTTGACGTTCGCCACCGCGGCGTGCGTATCGCAGGTGGTCACCCGGCCGCAGATGGTCCAGGCGCCGAACAGCGCGCGGATCGCGCACCAGAATCGTGAGGAGATGCAGTAATCCCAGGCCGCCACAAAGCCGGTCTCCGTTCTCTTCCACATGGGCTGGAGTGTCGTGATCGAAAACTGCCGCGGGGGCGGCGGCTTGGGGCCGATCTTGCGACGCGGGACTGTTCCGCAGTACACGTCCACTTCGAAGGCTTCCCCCCCGTACCGCTGCTTTTCGCCCAGCTCAAGACTGAACCGGCCCTCGGCGTCCGTGTCGGCTTCGGCGATCAAGGAGGACGCCTTGGCCTTCACCATCTCATCGGTCAGGACGGCGAACGTGTCCTTGGGGCTGGCCACTGCCAGGGCAGTCACGTTCTGTGCCGGCTGGCTGCGGTAGAGGCGGACCTTGACGTTGGAGAGTGGTTCCGGACACTCGGGGCAGATCAGTCCGCAAAGCCTTCCTTTGAAGATGTGGGCCATGGCAGTTCCTCCTCTGGGAGATGGTGGCTATCCGGTTCGTGATCCCATGCTTCCCCCGGGCGTCCGGGTCGGGCCGGACGCAGGCCTTTGGATGGGACCGCTCCGACGGGCCGGAGTTCGAGGGGCCCAGCAGAGCCCACCGGGAGATCCCGGGACAGGGAAATCAGGCCAGGCGGATGGGCCCGGAGGCCCCCGAGAACGCCGACCGGGTGCGCTTGGTGGCGGAATGCCTGGGCGGGCGCCTCGGTGTCTGGCACGGCGGTGTCAGAGTCCGTGATGGAAATTGTGCCCCGCAATCCCATCGGTGCTGTCCCCCCGGGGGGTTGGCGGGCAATCCGGACCCGGCAGGGAATTCGAAGGGTATCACCCCGGTCTGCCCCCGTGCTCGGCTCCGGTTGCTTTTCTTTCGCGTGTTGTTGCTTTTTTCCCGGTGAGCGCTCCGGGAACACGGGCAGAAGGTTGCTCGCCCCAGAACCCCCTCCGGGGGCGCTGGGCGCCGGCTGTCGCGATGGACACCGGCATGGAGACTGGGAGAAGGGTGAGGTGTGTCACGGCCTGGAGATCCCGGCAGGGGTGGTGCGGCACGGACCGGAGAGCGACTATTCCCTCCCGGCCGCGCGGGCTGGCAGGGCGAGGGCCTCCAGGATGCGGGCGGGGGCGGTCGCCTTGTTCAGGACGTAGAAGTGCAGGCCGGGCACGCCGGCGTCCAGCAATTCCCGGCACTGGCGGATCGCGTGGGCGACCCCGATCTTCAACTCCGCCTCTGCATCATCCCGCCGGTCCTCCAGTTGGGCCACCAGGGCCGGCGGCAGCTTCGCCCCGCACAGGGTCGTGATGCGTTGGACCTGGGCGAAGTTGATGATCGGCAGGATGCCCGGAACCAGGGGAACCCGGATCCCCGCCTCCTCGTACCGGCGGCGGAAGGCGAAGAAGTCCCGGTTGTCGTAGAAGAGCTGCGTGATCACCACGTCCGCCCCGGCCTCGACCTTGCGCTTCAGGTGGGCGAGGTCCGCCTCGGGACTCACGGCCTCCTGGTGGGTCTCCGGATAGCCCGCGACGCCCACGCCGAACTGGGGGAACTCGCGGCGGATGAAGGCCACCAGCTCGGTGGCGTGCGCCGGTCCCCCGTCCGCGGGGATGAACCGGGACTCGCCGCGGGGAGGGTCGCCGCGCAGCGCGACGATGTTCTCGATGCGCTGGCTGGCGGCCACAGCAAGCCAGGCCCGCAGGGCCTCGTAGGAGGACCCGACGCAGGTGAGGTGGGCTGCGATGCTGACGCCGAACCGCTCGCGGATGGCGACGGTCAGCTCCAGGGTCTTCTCCCGGGTGGAGCCGCCGGCGCCGTAGGTGCACGTCACGAGCGACGGGCGGAAGGCCATGAGTGCTTCGATGGCCTCGAGCAGGGCGCCCTCTCCGGCCGGCATCTTGGGTGGGAAGATTTCGAAGGACAGCCCGAACTTTCCGCTGCCGTAGGCGTCGCGAAACTTCATCGCCGGGATTGCGGCGTCATGAGGCTCAAGCCATCTTCTCCATAGGGTGAGGCCGCGCCGCGCATGTGCTCGCCGCAGGCCATGGGCTCGTCGTCATCCCTTCAGCATCTTCCGCAGGACGGTCTGCAGGATCCCGCCGTTCCGGTAGTAGTTGATCTCCACGGGGGTGTCGAGCCGCCCCGTGACGACGAAGGACGTCCGCGTGCCATCCGGCCGATCCACCTGGACGGTGATGTCCTGGCGGGGTCTGATCTCCCCGCTGATCCCCGTGATGGTCAGCCGCTCCTTCCCGGTGAGCCCCAAGGACTCGGCGCCCTGCCCCGGTTTGAACTGCAGGGGGAGCACCCCCATCCCGAGCAGGTTGCTCCGGTGGATGCGCTCGTAGCTCTCGGCGATCGCGGCCCGCACGCCGAGCAACAGCGGGCCCTTGGCGGCCCAGTCGCGTGAGGAGCCGCTGCCGTACTCTTTCCCGGCGATGACCACCAGCGGCGTTCCCTCGGCCCGATAGCGCTCGGCCGCGTCATAGATGTCCATGCGCTCGCCGGAGGGGACGTGGATCGTGACGCCTCCCTCCACGTCGGGGACCATGAGGTTCTTGAGGCGGATGTTGGCGAAGGTCCCGCGGACCATCACCCGGTCGTTCCCGCGGCGCGATCCGTACGAGTTGAAGTCCTTCTTCTCGACGCCCCTGGACTTAAGGTACCGGCCCGGGGGGCTGTTCTCGGCGATATCCCCGGCCGGGGAGATGTGGTCCGTGGTGACGGAGTCCCCGAGGATCACCAGCACCCGGGCGCCCCGGATGTCGGTGAGCGGCGGCGGCTCGAGGGTCAGCCCCTGGAAGAAGGGCGGATCCTGGATGTAGGTGGACTCCTCCTTCCACTCGTACAGGTCTCCCTCGACCCCCTTGATGGCATTCCAGGTCGGGTTTCCCTCGAAGGCGTTGCCGTAACAGGCGGCGAACATCTCGGGGCCGATGGTCTCCTCGAGGTCCTGCACCTCTTTCCGGCTTGGCCAGATGTCCGCCAGCATCACGGGCCGTCCCTGGGCGTCCTTGCCGATCGGTTCCTTCGTGAGGTCCACGTCCGTGGACCCGGCCAGGGCATAGGCCACGACCAGGGGTGGCGAGGCCAGGTAGTTGGCCTTGACGTGGGGATGGATCCGTCCCTCGAAGTTCCGATTCCCCGAGAGGACGGCCGCGACCACCAGCTTCCCCTCGGTCACCGCCTTGGCCACGGGCTCCGGCAGCGGCCCGCTGTTGCCGATGCAGGTGGTGCACCCGTAGCCCACGAGGTGGAATCCCAGACGGTCCAGGTCCTCCAGCAAGCCCGACTTCCGAAGATACTCGGTCACCACCTTGGAGCCGGGGGCCAGGCTGGTCTTGACGGAGGCCGGGACCTTCAGCCCCCGCTCCGCGGCCTTCCGGGCGAGCAGCCCCGCCGCCAGCATGACGGACGGATTCGACGTGTTGGTGCAGCTGGTGATGGCCGCGATGACCACGGCCCCATGGCCGAGGGTGGCCTTCTCTCCCCGGACCTCCACGGGGACCGTCCGCGAGACCTCCTCGGGGGCCAGGCCGAAACCTCGCTCCTTGACCGGCGCGATCAGGGCCTGGCGGAAGGCCGTCTGCATCTGGCTGAGGGGCACGCGATCGTGCGGGCGTTTGGGGCCCGCCAGGCTGGGCTCGACCGTGGACAGGTCCAGCTCCGCCGTCTCGCTGAAGACCGGGTCGGGGGTCGCCTCGGTGCGGAAGATGCCTTGCGCCTTCGTGTACCGCTCCACCAACTCCACCTCGGCGGGGGTGCGGCCCGTCCGGCGCAGATAGCTGAGGGTCTCGGTGTCCACGGGGAAGAAGCCCATGGTGGCGCCGTACTCGGGGGCCATGTTGGCGATGGTGGCCCGGTCCGGGAGGCTCATCTGGTTGAGACCGGGGCCGTAGAATTCCACGATCTTCTCCACCACGCCCTTCTTCCGGAGGATCTGGGTCACCGTCAGGACGAGGTCCGTGGCCGTGACCCCCTCGCGGAGGCGGCCCACCAGCTTGAAGCCTACCACCTTGGGCATGACCATGTAGAGGGGCTGGCCCAGCATCGCGGCCTCGGCCTCGATCCCCCCGACGCCCCACCCCACGACCCCCAGGCCGTTGATCATCGTGGTGTGCGAGTCCGTGCCCACCAGGGTGTCCGGGAACGCCAGGGTCGCGCCGTTCTCTTTCTGTGTCAGCACCCCTTTGGCCAGGAACTCCAGGTTCACCTGGTGCACGATGCCCGTCGCCGGCGGGACCACGCGGAAGTTCGCGAAGGCCTTCTGCCCCCAGCGCAGGAATTCGTATCGCTCGCGGTTCCGTTCGAACTCGATCTCGGCGTTCTTCTGCAGGGCGTCGGGGGAGCCGAAGAAGTCCACCTGAACCGAGTGGTCGATCACCAGATCCACGGGGACCAGAGGATTGATCTTCCGCGGGTCGCCTCCGAGGCGCTTCACGGCCGAGCGCATGGAAGCCAGATCCACCACGGCCGGGACGCCGGTGAAGTCCTGCAGGATCACCCGGGCCGGCATGAACGGGAGTTCCACGTCGGCCGGCGCCGGGGCGTGCCAGCGGGCCAGGTTCCGGACGTCATCCTGGGTGACCAGCTCCCCATCCACCGAGCGCAGCACCGCCTCCAGGAGGATCTTGATGGAGCAGGGCAGGCGGTCGAGGCCGGGGGCCACACCGGCCTTCTCGAGGGCACTCAGGCGGAAGAACGTGACCGGGCCCTGGCTGGTCGTGAGGGTGCTGCGGGCGCCGAAGACGTCGGGTTTCATGGTGTCCCCCCATGCTCGGGAGCGCGGCGGCTCCCACCTGAAGATCAGGCTCTCGCTCGCCCAGCCGGTATGTGGTGGCGGCCCCGCGGAACTCCCCGGAGACGACCGACGTGGTGGGCTTTCATCATAGCCCAGAAGGCCCCGAGGGACAAGCGGGGGTGTCTGGGACCGCACCCCCTACCGCAGGAGAAACTCCACGACCCGTGCCACGAGGCTCGAATCGTCGAAGTAGGCGTTGTGACCCGCGCAGGTGGCGAGGGAAGTCAGCGTCGGGGAGTCCGGCAGGCCCAGGGCGTTCGCGGCCGTGACCACCCCATCACCCGCGTCGGTGGCGCGGGCGAAGAGCGGATGGTCGGTCTGGCCGCGGGCCAGGAACTGCACGCCGGCGTCGGTGACAATGGCCCGCGTCGGGGTCGGGCGGCACTCCCCGCCCACGACGAGCCGGGGCACCGCCTCCTCCGCCGGATGCCGGCCGGCCAGAGACTTCTGGAAGGCAACGGCGCGGGCGAGCATCGTCTCCGCGAACCGGAGCCGCTCCGGATCCTGCCCGTCCCCGGGCAGCCAGCCCCGCTCGACCCAGGTGCGGAGCGCGTACAGGGAGACGCGCTCGTCGCCATTGCTCCCAACGAGGAGCGGGACCCGCCCGTCAGATTCCGCCTGCGGCAACAATTGCCACGCGAGCGGCATGGTGAAGACCGCCTCGCGCAACCCCAGGGCCAGCAGCCCGAAGAGGCTGACGTCCTGCAGGAGTGCGCGGAACGCCAGGGCCGACCCCCGATGGGGCACGCCCAGCAAGACCAGGCGGCCGACCACCGGCGCCCCCGGCGCATTCACCGTCGCCGCCAATGCCCCGGCGCCGAGGGAACAGTCCCCGTCGCGCACGGCATCGCGTCCGCCGTAGCGGAGGTAGTACCGGGCGACCATTCCGCCGAAGCTGTGCGCGACGAGATGGACCCGCGGTGCCCCGGAGGCCGCCCGGATCCGCGCGATCCGTTCCGCCAGGACACAGGCGCTCTCGGCCAGGTCCCGCCGCCAGTCGTAGTAGAGGACGAACAGCGAGGCGGCGCGCGTCGTGTCCCGCCGCTCGGCCGGCGCGTTCTCCGGGTAGTCCTTGTTGCGGGGCTGATCCGGATCGCCCCGCACGTACCCTTCCTCGCGGACCAGGTGGTCGATCAGCCCCTGGAGCCCGCGGACGTCCGTTTCCCGGAGCGCCCGGTCGAGCCTCGCCGGGACATCCACCGCCGGCGTGCCGTCCGCCGGGAAGCGAGGATCGCCCAGGTGGGCAATGGCCTCGGCGTCCGTCCGCAGGGCCAGGGCCGAAAAGGGGACGAGGGCACCGCCGCGCAGGACGCGGGCGACCTCACGGCCGATCCCAGGGAGAAAGACGATCGGCACCCGGTCGGGGGCGGGCGGCTTTCGCGGTTCCGAGGCAATTCGCCCAGGCTCCTGACCGCACGCGGCCAGCAACCCGGCCACGGCGACGACCAGCAGGACGATCCGCCCGGCCCACCCAATCCTGAAAGCAACCATGGATGCTCTTCTGTTCTGGTCCGCTGCCATTTTTCGGAACAATGAGAGGGCGATCCTACCCGACGACATGGGCAAGGATAGCCTTTGCGCGTCATCCTTTCAAGAAGTAAAGTAGAGCACAGCGCCGGAACGCTTTGTCCGCATCCCTGCACAACCCGCCTGCACACTGACCTGGAGGCCCTATGCCGCTCGACGTGTACCTGCGAAACGGCCGCACCTTTCTTGCAGCCAAGCTCTTCCTCCCCGCACGCGCCAACGGGGTCGGGGTCGTCTTCTCCCATGGCTGGGGCGGCGCGCATCTGTTCGACGACCTGCATGCGTACCTGGCCGACTCGGGCGTCACCGTCGTGTCCATGGAACAGCGCGGCTACGGCCAGTCATCGGGGAAGGCCGTGCTGGCGAAATGGCCGGAGGACATGGCGGCCGTCGGTGAGTGGCTCCGGGCGCAGAACCTCCGCGCGTGGGCCATGGGACTGTCCACCGGGGGCACCATGGCTCTGGTGACCGCCGGGAAGTTCGCATGGTTCGCCGGGGGGGTCGCCCTGTCGCCCTTCGCCACCCTCAAGCTGATTCGCCGCGACTACCCGCCGTGCAAGAAGGTGCTGGCCGAGCGATTCGGCAGCTTCCGTCCCGTGGACTATGCCACGGCAGACGCGCTGACCTGGACGGCCAAGGTCCCGCCGCGGCCGGCCGTCGTCGTGCACGCCCGGGGGGACGAGGTCGTGCCGTTCGCCCACGCGGAGTTGATCCGGGACAAGGGCGGGGCCACCCTGTGGGAGTTCGCCGGCGGCGATCACCGTCTCCAGACGATTGACCGGCCGGCGCTGTTCGGGCGGATCAAAGAGGCGATCACGGCGGCGTGACGTGGGCAAAAGGACGGAGCAGACCCATGCTGCGGATTGACGAGATCAGGAGCGTCGCGGTCATCGGGGCGGGGGTGATGGGCAGCGGCATCGCCCAGACCTTCGCCCAGGCAGGCTACGCGGTGCGGCTCCAGGCCCGGCACGAGGGCACCCTGCGGGCCGCGCGCGATCGGATCGCCAGAAGCCAGGACGCCATGGTCCGGGGCGGCCTGCTCTCGGAAGAGGCCGCTCGGGATGCGCTGGCCCGCATCCACCCCACCACGATCCTGGAGGAGGCGACCCGCGAGTGCCACTTCGTGAGCGAGAGCGTCCCCGAGGACCTGGAGCTGAAACGCCAGGTCTTCGCCGCGCTGGACCGCCAGGTCCCCCCGGGCGCGGTGCTGTCCACGGACACCTCGGGCCTCTCTATCGGCGCCATCGCCTCGGCCGCGTCCCGGCCCGAGCGGGTGGTGGGATTTCACTGGATGAATCCGCCCCACCTGATGCCCACGGTCGAGGTGATTCGCGGCGCGCAGACGGCGGATGCGGCCTTGGACCTCACCTGCGAGTTGGCCCGCCGCATCGGCCGCGTCCCCATCCGGGTCGAGAAGGACGTGCCGGGCTTTCTCTGGAACCGGCTGCAACTGGCCCTGATCCGGGAGGCGCTCCACGTGGTAGAGCAAGGCATCGCCAGTCCCGAGGCGGTGGATCTGGCCGTCACGGCCGGTTTGGGCCTGCGCTGGGCCGCCGTGGGGCCCCTCCGCCTCATGGATCTAGGCGGCCTGGCCACGTTCCACTCGGTCGCGTCCTACCTGTACCAGGACCTGTCCAAGGCGAGCGAACCGCAGCATGCCCTGGCCACCAAGGTGGCCGCAGGCGAGACGGGGGCCCGGGCCGGCCGGGGGTTCTATGACTATCCCGCGGGGAGTGCCGAGGCCGCCATCGCCGCCCGGGATGCCCGGCTCTTCGAGTTGCTGAAACTCCTGCGCCTCCCGGCGTTCCGGGAAAGGGACACGGCCTGACCTCGGCCGAAGGGAGGATCTCCGACGGCCGGCCAAGGGCTAGGGGACCAGGACGATCTTGCCAAACTGCTGCGCCTCGTCCATGCGGCGGTGGGCGGCCGCGGTGTCTCGCAGAGGAAAGACGCTGTCCACCACCGGCTTCAGACGGCCCGCCTCATACAGGGCGAGCATGGCGGAGAATTCCCGGGGGCTCCCCATGGTAGTCCCCAGGATGCTGATCTGGTTCCAGAAGACGTGTCGAATGTCCACCTCGGTCGTGCGGCCCGTCGTTGCGCCGAAGGAGATCAGCCGGCCGCCCGGCCGGAGGGCGCGCAGGGCCTTCCCCCAGGTCTCTTTCCCGACGCTGTCGATGATCACGTCCGCCCCGCCGCCGGTCCGCTCGAGGACGATCTTTTCCCAGTCCTCGGACGTGTAATTGATCACGATGTCCGCACCCAGCTCCCTGGCCCGAGCCAGTTTGGCCTGGCTGGCTGACGTGACGATGACCGTCGCACCGGCCACGCGCGCAATTTGCAAGGCAAAGGTTGCCACGCCCCCGCCGATCCCCAGGACCACCACCCGCTCGCCTGGCCGCACCTGCCCCCGGGTGATGACCGCGCGCCAGGCAGTCAGCGAGGCCAGGGGCATCGCCGCTGCCTCTTCGAAGGAGAGGGGTGAGGGCTTGGAGAAGACGATCTCTGCCGGGACGACGATGAATTCGGCGTACGTCCCGGGATCCGGGCCGCCCAGGATCTTGAAGCTGGGCGAGGGACGATCCTCGCGATCCCCCCAGTTGAGGGACGGGTTGATCACCACCGCGTCCCCAACCTTCAGCTGGCTGGTTCCCGGTCCAACCTCGGCGACCAGCCCCGCCCCATCCGACCCGGGGATCAGGGGCAGGCGATCCGCCATCTGCATCCCCATCCGGATCCAGACGTCCCGGTGGTTCAACGCCGCGGCTTTCAGCTGGATCGAGATCTCTCCGGGGCCGGGCCGCGGTGTGGGAACTTCTTCATATCGAAGCTGATCGGGTCCGCCGGGCTGATGCAGTCGGATAGCCTTCATGGCAGGACTCCTCCGGCGAGGTGAAAAAACACGACGGCCGGGACCAAGTGGCGGGGAGGGGGGAGGGTTTCCACAAGGTCCCGACCGTCGTGACACGGACAGGATTCGAGAGGACTTCTCAAGTCCGCCCGCGTCGGAGAGGAATATACAAGGCCAGTATGGATTCGCCAAGCGTAATTGTGAATTGTATCGCATACTGAACAACTGCTCTCCCACCCTCGGAGCAGGAGGGGGCTTGTGGGGAGAAAGTGCTGGACGGCCTTTCGGTTTATTGGTATGTGCAGGAAAGCCGTTAGCATTCAGCAGTCAGCGCACGGCAGGAAGGATCGGGGATCGAGGACCGGAGACCGGGGCACAGAGGGCCGATGGCTGACGGCTGAAAGCAGGCGGCTGTATCTGCCAATGACCCGACCTACTATTCTCTGATGGGAGGAACATGTATGGGGACTGACCTCTTCGATCTCAGCGGCCGGCTGGCCGTGGTCACGGGCGGAGGCACCGGCCTGGGCAAGGGCATGGCGGCCGGCCTGGCCCAGGCGGGGGCCCTGGTCATCGTCGCCAGCCGGCGTCAGGACGTGGTGGACCAGGCGGCGGAGGAGATCCGCGCGTCGGGTGGCAAGGCCGTAGGGATGGCCCTGGACGTCACCCGAACCAAGGAGCTTCCGGCGTTCTTCGAGACGGTGGTCAAACGCCACGGCGGTCTGGACATCCTGGTCAACAACGCCGGCACGAACCGGCGGCTGCCCGCCCTGGACTACACCGAGGAAGACTGGGATACCGTGCTGGACCTGAATCTCAAGTCCCTCTTCTTCTGCTGCCAGGCCGCGGCGCGGATCCTGAAGGAGCGGGGCGGCGGCAAGATCATCAACGTCGCCTCGCTGGCGAGCGCGTCTACCTTCCCCAACCAGGCGGCCTATGCGCCGAGCAAGGCCGGGGTCAAGCAGGCCACGATGCTGATGGCCATGGAGTGGGCGCCTTTCCGCATCAACGTGAATGCCATCGGCCCGGGCTGGTTCCGGACCCCGCTCAACGATGTCCTGTTCCAGGACGAACCGTGGGCCCGCGGCGTGACGGCGATGATCCCCTGGGGACGCACCGGAACGCCCGAGGATCTCGTGGGCGCCGTGATCTTCCTGGCCTCACGGGCCTCCGACTACGTGACGGGGCAGGTCATCTATGTGGACGGGGGCCTGCTGGCGGGACACCGGGTCCTGCGCTTGCCGAAAGACATGCCCTAAGAAGAAAATGCAACCGCAGATAACCGCAAATGAACGCAGATGGTCCTTGTGCGAAGGGGGATGGAGGTGAGGGTCGGGGGTCGGGAGGAAGAGTGAGAATCCGTGTGCATCTGCGTTCATCTGCGGTTTCAATCTTGGCGCGTCTGTCTGCCAATGACGAGAAGCGATGAGAGTCTTTGACGTCACGCTGCCGATGTATCACGCGATGCCGGTATATGAAGGCGACCCCGGGGTCTCGATCGAGCCGTGGCTGTCCATCTCCCAGGGCGCGCCGGCCAACGTAACCCGGCTGGGCATGGGGTCCCACACGGGCACCCACGTAGACGCCCCGGCGCACTTCCGGGACGGCGCGCCCGGGGTGGACCAGTTGCCTCTGGACGTGCTGATGGGTCCGGCCCGCGTCTACGATCTCGCGGTGTCCGACCACATCGGGGCAGCCAGCCTGCGGGGGATTGATCTCACGTCCTCCCCCCGCATCCTGTTCAAGACCCGGAATTCCAGCCAGTGGCGCGAGGGGCGGTTCCAGAGGGACTTCGTGGGCCTGATGGAAGATGCAGCCCGGCTCCTGGTGGATTCCGGTGTCAGGCTGGTCGGCGTGGACTCCCTCTCGGTGGAGCCATTCGGGGCCGCCGGGTTCCCCACGCATCGCACGCTGCTGGATGCCGGGGTCATCATCGTGGAGGGGCTGGATCTATCGGCCGTCCCTCCGGGCGACTACGAATTGTTGTGTCTTCCCCTGAAGCTTCAGCAGGGCGATGGAGCGCCGGCACGCGTGGTGCTGCGAGAGATGACGGGCGATCGCGAACCGCATCGCCCCGGTCACGGAAGCCGGCATTCCGATCCCCCCGGCGTCGCCTGAGCGAGGGCCCCGCATGCGTCGAACCAAGATCGTCTGTACCCTCGGGCCGGCATCCTCGTCGCCCGAGGTGATCCACAGCCTTATCGAGGCGGGCATGAACGTCGCGCGCCTCAATCTCTCTCACGGGACGCAGGCAGATCACGCCCGGGTCATCGGGCACATTCGCGAGATCTCCGAGCGCACCCGCACGCCGGTGGCCATCCTGCTGGACCTGCAAGGACTGAAGATCCGCCTCGGGATGTTCCGGGACGGGCGCGCTTGGCTGGAGGCCGGGGCGGAGTTCTTGATCTCTACCCGCGAGGTGGAAGGAACGGCGAGCATGGCCAGCACCACCTACGACCGCCTGCCCCGGGACGTGAAGGCCGGCGACCGCATCCTCATTGCGGACGGCCTCATCGAGCTGAAGGTCCTGGGCGCAGACGGGGAGACAGTGCGCTGCCGCGTCGTGGTGGGGGGAGAGGTCGGCGATCACAAGGGCATCAACCTGCCCGGCGTGGCGATCAGCGCCAGCTCCATGACGGCCAAGGACCAGGCCGACCTCCAATTCGGCATCCGGCAGGGGGTGGACTACGTGGCCGTCTCGTTCGTCCGGGGGCCCGCGGATGTCCTGGAGGTGAAGGAGCTGATCAACGAGGCGGGCACAACCATCCCCGTGATCGCCAAGCTGGAGAAACCGGAGGCGATCCAGCACCTGGAGGACATCCTGCGTGTCGCCGACGGGGTCATGGTGGCGCGGGGCGACCTCGGGGTAGAAATGCCGCTGGAGGACGTCCCCCTGATCCAGAAGGAGGTCATCCGGCGCGCCCGCGAGCACGCCATCCCGGTCATCACCGCGACCCAGATGCTGGAGTCCATGATCGAGCACCCTCGGCCCACCCGGGCGGAGGCGTCGGATGTCGCCAATGCCATCTTCGACGGGACGGACGCGGTCATGCTGTCAGCCGAGACGGCCGTGGGGAAGTACCCGGTGGAGGCCGTGCAGGTCATGTCCCGCATCGCCGTCCAGACGGAGCAGGCCCTGCCCGTCCTGGCCCCGGCCGCCCCGGCCGCTCGCGCCTCGACCTTTCCCGACGTGATCAGCGACACCGCTTGCCGCGCCGCCCGCGAGGTCCACGCCCGGGCCATCGTGGCCTTCACCCAGAGCGGGTCCACGGCCCGCCTCTTGGCCAAGTACCGGCCGGAGGTGCCGATCCTCGCCTTTTCCCCGTCGGAAACCATCCGCCGGCGCCTGTGCCTCTACTGGGGCGTGGTGCCCAAGACCATCCGCCCCATCCAGCACACCGACGAGCTTATTGAGGAGATCGAGGCCGCCCTGCTGGAGGAGAAGGCCGTGCACGCCAACGACGCCCTGGTCATCGTGGCCGGCGCCCCCATGTGGGTGCGCGGGACGACCAACCTGATCAAGCTGCACCGGGTGGAGGAGCGCAAATAGGACTGTGCTTCCGGGTTCGACGGTTTTCGGGTGACGGGTGGGCGCCGCGTAGCTATACTCGCGTCAGTTGGTCTTCCGCAAGCCGACACGAAAACCCCTGACCCGAGAGGCGAATGCCAGACTCCCCGGACGTCCAGGAGGCCTCCCGACCGCGCAACAATACGGCCCTGTGGATCTGGATGGGGGCGGCCGTGCTGCTCCTGCTGGGGGCCGGGTTGTACTTCACCCTCTCCACGAACCCCGTCATCGTCAAGTACCGGGAGCTGGCCCGGTTCTATTCCACTCCGAAGGAAGTCAAGCTCTTCCTGGCCCGCTTCGGACCGTACGCTCCCCTCGTCTTCATCCTGCTCCAGGCGTTGCAGGTCGTGTTGGCCCCGATCCCCGGCGAGGTCACCGGATTGCTCGGGGGTTACGTATTCGGAACGGGCCTGGGATTCCTCTACTCGACCGTCGGGCTCACGCTGGGATCCACCCTCGCCTTCGGACTGGGCCGGTGGCTGGGCCTGCCCCTGGTTCGGCGCCTGGTCTCCGAAGAGGTCTACCACAAGTTCGACTTCCTCGCCCGTACCGGCGGGGAGTTGGTGACCCTGCTCATCTTCCTCATTCCTGGCTTTCCCAAGGATTACCTCTGCTTCCTCCTGGGCGTCAGCGCCCTCCCCTTCGGGACATTCCTGGTCATCACCACCTTCGGGCGGATGCCCGGGACCTGGCTCCTCTCCATCCAGGGGGCCAAGGTGCGGAACGCCCACTACACGGAGTTCGTCATCTTCCTCACGATCGCGGCGGCCGCCGCCCTGCTGGCGTACATTTACCGGGAGGCGATCTTCCAGTGGATGCGCCGGCGCCACGGGGCGGATACGGGCGAGGACAAGCGAGACCGCATGAGCCTGTAAGCGCCTTCCTCCCTGCTGAGATCGCCGAGCGCGTACGAACACGCCAGCCCTCAACGTCGCCCCCTGCAGCGTGGATCGAAATTCCCGGCCGACCTTTCACTGTTTCTTCCCGTCAAGATTTCGGGATGAAAGAATCTCCTGGCACGCCTGGGGGCCTTGCCGGTCCACCCGCGTCGTGTGGACCGATCCGTCCCCCAAAAACCCGTTGCCCGCACCCGGGGTTTCGGGTACAGTCGCGCCTTCAATCCACCGATCCATCCACCGGGGCGGAATGCTGGTCCCGACGGAACAGGATCACTCTAACCCATATCAGCCGGGAGGCGAGCCATGACGACGGGGGCGGAGCCCCAAAAGTTCCTGGGGCATGTCGAGTTCAAGCGGGGGCTCGAGGGGGCCATCACCAACGAGACGCGGATCGGCTACATTGATGGCGAGAAGGGCTGGCTGGTCTACCGCGGCTACAACATCGAGGACCTGGCCGAGCACTCGACCTTCGAGGAGACGGCATACCTGATCATCTACGGGCGGCTGCCCACCCGGGCGGAACTCACCCGGTGGACCGACCGCCTCGTCCAGGCCCGGCCGATCCCGAGCTACCTGATGGATGCGCTCCGTAGACTCCCGAAGGAGGCGCATCCCATGGCCGTCCTCCGCACGGCGGTGTCCATCCTGGGATGCCACGATCCCCTCGCCGACAAGATCGAGATCCCGAACTGCGAGCGGATCGGCGTAGACCTCATCGCCAAGATGGCCACCATCGCGGGTGCCGTGATGCGAATGCGGAACGGACAGGAGCCGATCCCCCCCGATCCCAAGCTGTCCCACGCCGCCAACTTCCTCTACATGTGCACCGGCAAGGTCCCCGACGACTTCTCCGCCCGGGTCATGGACGCCAACCTGGTCCTGCACGTGGACCACGGCATGAACGCCTCCACTTTCACGGCCATGGTCATCGCCTCCTCCCTGAGCGACCTGTACTCCGCGATCTGCGGCGGGATCGGAAGCCTCAAGGGACCCCTCCACGGCGGGGCCAACGAAGAGGTGATGAAGATGCTCCTGGAGGTGGGTGGACCCGACAAGGCCGAGGCCTGGGTCCGGAAGGCCATCGCGGAAAAGCGGAAGATTTCGGGGTTCGGCCACCGCGTCTACAAGGCCTACGATCCCCGGGCCAAGGTGCTGGGCAAATTCTCGGAGCGCATCACGAAGCTGTGCGGCCAGGAGCGGCTCTACCAGACCGCCAAGAAGATCGAGGAACTGGTGGTCCCGGCTCTGGGGGGCAAGGGGATCTTCCCCAACGTGGACTTCTACTCGGGCACCATCTACTACAGCATGGGGTTCGACTATGCGATGTACACGTCCATCTTCATGGTGGGCCGCATCCCCGGCCAGGTCGCCCGCGTCCTGGAGTACCTGCCGGACAACCGCATCTTCCGGCCCCGTGCGGTGTATGTCGGCGACCTGAACCTAACCTATGTGCCCATCGAGCAGCGCGGCTGATCCGCCTCTGGCGGGGCGGCAGGGGTGGTGCGGCGAGAGGGAAACCGAGCATCCGGCCCGAGAAGGAACGGCAAGAGCCGGCTCGGGGCCCCCGGTCCGGGCGGAGACGGAGACCCGCCTGGACCGGAGGCCCGGACACCGGCAGAAGGCGGTCAGATCGAGAAGAACAGGAAAATCCCCAAAGCGATGACGGTGATTCCCGACCCGATGAGGATCAGGGGTGCCGGGTTCGTCAGGGGAAAGATGATCGGAACCGCCACCACCACGCAGCCTAGGAAAGCAACGAACAACGAAAGGAGCCGTGGAAGATTCGATTTCTTCGCCTCTGCCATTGTTTTCCTCCGTTCCCCCGCCCGATCCGGATCGATCCTAGGATGTGCCCGGGTCCCGCGACCTGGGCACGGAGCCGTGATCCCGCCGCGTTCCCGCCCCTGGCTTCCCCTTCTCCCCCCCGCCGCCAGCAACGGAGGATGCCGCCCCCGGGGGGCGGATGCCTCACTCCCGCATCAGGTCGTCTGTCGCTCTACAGCCTCGAGACACTCTTCGAGCCGCTTGATCGCGACCAGGAGCCCCTCAAAGGGGGTCATCACCTGGTCCCAGTCGTCCGAGGCCATCCCGGCCGTGATGGCCCGCACCAACTCGTCCCGCCGCGCCAAGAGGTCCCGCAGGATCGCCGCATCAACCGGAACCGTAGACGGAACCGCAGGCATCCCGGTGGCTCCGTGACGTCAGCGGACCGTGACAGGGGGCGGCGCCGTCGTGAACTGCCCGACCGCCATCGCCCAGAGCCGCAACCGCCAGAAATCCGCCAGCGCCTGATATTCGTGCAGGACATCTTTGGCATCCGCTCGGTCCTGCCACCAGCGGTTGGGATCGTACGGATCGTTCGGAACAGGATGCATGATCAGTTGAATTCCCGGTTCTAAGCCGGTCGCGAAGATCTTGTACGCTCGGGTGGTGTGGCTCTTGTTGGTCACGATAATCAGTCGCTTCACTGGGTGCGATTTCAAGAACCGGACCACCGTCAGCATCTCCGCCCGAGTACTGTCGGCCCGCTCCGAGATGGTCAGGATCACGTTCCGGGGGACGCGGAGCGCTTCCAGGATGGTGATGGCAGTCTCCTGGCTGTCAGGAAACCGGATCCCCACCCGCAACAGTTCCTCAGTTCCGCGCACTGTGGGCTCCCTGGTCAGAAGGATCTTGGGAGCGAAGCCTTCGTGGTAAAGGCGGGCCGCCTCCGGGACCCGGAGGACCGTTTGGCCAGACAGCACCAGAATCAGATCGGCCTTGCCCAGCGGATGCTCGGTGATCAGATACCGCCCGATCGCAGTGAGAAGGTACGGCCTCCCGAGGTAGACGGCCAGGATCAGGACAAGCAGCACCGCGAGAAGGCGGCCGAGCCGCCAGATCAGGCGCAGCATGCCTGCTGCCGTGCGGGCAGGTCTCCCTGCCAAGGAGCCAGCATCCCAACCCCCCTATGTCTGCGCCAACGGCAGTGTCCGCAGGTGCTGCTCCATCTCCAGGACCCAGGCGGAGGTGGCGGCCATCTGCCCCAGGAAGCGGTCCAGGCGAGCGACGGTGGCCCGCAGGAGGGCCTGCAAGACCTTCGCGGCCAGCGACGGGTGGTCCGCCATCAATGCCTGGAATTCCCTCCGCCCGATCTCGAACACCCGGCTGCGCCCGACGCTCCGGACGGATACGGGCGAGGGATCATCATTGAAGAACGTGAGGAAGCCCCCGACATCTCCGGGCTGGAGGGTCACCAGGACGGTGGCATGCTCGCCCCGGACCCGCTTCACGTACTGCAATTCCCCCTGGAGGACCACATAGAGGGTCCGGCGCTGCCTGCGTGTCCCCTCGGTCCCCAGGAGCTCCCCATCACGATAGGTCTGCAGGTCCGCTAGGGCTGCCAGCCGGCGCAGCTCGGGGGGTGTGAACTCCCGAAAGAAGCCCAGCCGACGCAGGTGGTCCGGGTGCAGGGCAGTGGCCATGCCTCCACGAGGACTCATGCCGTTACGATCATGACAATCGGCGCGACCCAGACGACGACGCTGGGGCCGGGCGATTTCTCTGCCTTTCCCACCCGCGATCCCCTTTCAAAGTTCTCGATTCCACCCATCGCCAGCCTTGGCCTGATTCCTGCAATTCGGTCAGTGCCGACGCCCAGATTACCGGGAATCAGTCACTCCGACCCCGGTAAGGGCGGGGAGGGTCCGATGAAGACGCGGGAATATCTGGCAATCAAGCGTCGGATTGACGACTTCGAACTGTCGGAGCACCTCACCCGGACGAAGCTCATGCAGGGGGCCCGGGCGGGGGATACGGCGGCCCTTTCCATGCTGCGAGAGCGCTACGGCCTCCGGCTTCCCCTGGTGGAAGATGCCCTGAAGGCCTCCCTTCCCTGGAAGGGGACGCGGAACAACAGAAACTGAGGCCCGGCTGGGCCGCCACCCTGTCCTCCAGGAGGCTGTCATGTACGCGACCGTGCTGGGAATCATCCTGCTCTTTCCCTGGTCCATCCTTGGCATCATGCTGGTCGGTGCCGTCGGTCGCCGGCTGCGGAAGGTAGCTGTCCGCTCAGGCTGAACCTTCGGAATTTCGGTTCGCCGACAGCCACGCCAGCCAGATCACCAGCCCGATCAGCACGAACATCGAGGCGATCGCTGACACCAGGATCAACACCTGTTCCATTCCGCTTCGCTCCATTTTCGATTTGGGATTGTGGATTGCCGATTGCCCTCGGAATCCCTGACCTTCGGGCCTTCGGCCCAAATCCGAAATCCAAAATCCCAAATCCGCAATCAGCCTTTGACCGCCGTCACCAGCCGCGTCGAGGCCAGCCGGTAGACCCCGGACAGCGTGCCCACCGTCTTGTCCACCTGCTGGAGCAGGACCGAGGCGAACCGCCAGGCCGGTCCCACATCCGCAGGCAGACCGAACAGGATATCCTCCGGCAGCAGGCAGTGGAAGGTGTTCGCGCCCCGGACGCGGACCACATGCAGCCCGACTTCGCCGAGGATCGCGCGCAGCTCCGGCTGCGTGAAGGTCTTGCACGGGATGTCCCGCCAGACCCGGAGGTGTCCCACGCCGTGGGCCGCCCGGGCCTGGGCCCGTTCCGCAGGCTTGTGTAGGAGCATGTCCAGCTCCCACTTGCCGTCGACCTCGAAGGTCATGAGCCCGCCCGGGGCCAGCACCCGCGCGCTTTCGGCGAAAACCTGGCGGTAGGCATCGTGGACATGGGAGATCACGTCGCCGTAGGAGAAGATAACATCCACCGACCCGTCCTCGGCCGGAAGCGCCACGATGCTTTGCTGCAGGAACCGGACGTTCCGGAATCCGGCCTGGGCGCAGCGCGCGTCGGCCTGCCGGAGCGACTCGGCCGAGATGTCAACGGCCCAGACCTCATCGGCATGGGGCGCCAGCAGGACCGTCTGTTTCCCGGTCCCGCAGCCCAGGTCCAGGATCCGCCGAAAGCGGCGGCCGGCGGCCAGGCGGGCGATTTCCGCCTGGTACAGGGGGTCACAGGCCAAAAAGTAGAGTGACCGGTCGTAACTGCTGCCGATCTCGTCGTAGAAGGCGGCAACGCGTTGTTCGTCCATCAGTGGCGTCGGAGTTCGTGTGTGGTGTGTGTCACCCCCGCCCCCTGATCGCGTCGGCCGGGCCTGTCCCTGCCGTTCCCCCGGAGGCGATCAGGCCTTCTCCCCGCCTGCCAGGTGCGCCTCCACCACCGCCTCCACATCCTCCTTGTACTTCAGAAGCGCGGTGTAGATCCGGCGCGTGAAGTACTCGCGCCAGCCCTCGGGAGGCTCCGGCAGGCTGCTCTGCAGGCGCGCCGTTTCTTCCAGGACCTGCTGGCACTCCTGGCGGAACCCGGCAATGACCCGATCCACCTCCGCCTGGATCTCCGGCCTGACCACAGGTCCCCCACCTCCCGGACGCCTGTCAGGGCCGCTGGCACAACCCGGGGAATCGCACCTTCCGCTCGAAACAGCGGAGGCACAGCCCGACCTGGTCCGCCACCGACCGGGCGACGCAGGCAAACCGCCTCCCGCAGCTCCCGCAGGTGCGGGTGACGGCCGCCGGCCCGCGCAGCGCACCCGGACGTTTCGCCGTGCGCTTCATGCCTCCGCGGGGAGTCCCTTCCGCGCCTCCTGGAAGGCCGCCGCGGTTGCCTCGAGCTCCGCCAGGAGCCGCAGCAGGTCCGGGACCAGTTCCGGCTCGTCCAGGAGCTCGCCGTGCCGGACCTTGTGCAGGGTCAAATGGATCTCCTGCCGCATCGCTTCGAGGACCTCGAGATAGGGAAGGTCCCGCAGACGCCGCTCGTCATCGAAGCGGTAATGGATCTCCCGCCCGGCGGCCAGTATGGCCACGCCCTCGGCCGACGCCGGCTGGACCGGACGCGGGGGGCCGTTCGGGCCGTGCTCCAAGAGCTCCAGGACTCGCCCCTCGGGCGCCACGACCGCCTCGTACCGGGAGCCCGTTTCGCCCACGCGATCCCCGCCTCCGGCCGCCTGTCACTTCCTGTCGGCGAACAGGATGCCTTCGCGGGCCAGGTTGTGCGCCGGCGCATCGTGCAGGACGATGTGCACCGCCTCCGGCTTGGCGCCCGCGGTGCGCACGATGGCCTCGGTCACGGCCTTGACCATCTCTCGCTTCTGCTCCACGCTCCGCCCTTCGCGCAGCACGATCGTGACGTACGGCATCCGGTCCTCCTGTGATGAAATCGACGCGACCACGACCCGCCATCGGGTCGTCTCAGTCCGAGCAATCCCCCTGGGGATAGAGGAAGCCGCAGTTGGGGCAGGGCCACTTGCACCCCAGCGGCAGCTCGGGAACCGGGTAACCGCAGCGGACGCAGTGCCTCTCTTCGTCGGGGACGATGGAAGCGTTACTCGCCCCCTGCGGGTCCGGACCCTCGCCTTGCTCAGCGGGACACATCCGCGAACGCGCCCAGAAGCCCCAGGAGGTCCGCCATCTCTCCCTCCTGGAAGACGGGATACGGAATGCCACTCTTGTCAATGCGGTCCAGCATGGCCGGGGCGTGGTTCCACAGGGTGGCGGCCAGGGGAACCGGGCTTCCGAACTGGCGGAACCGCGCCAGGTCGGGGGCGACGCGCGCGCCCTCGCCGGCCAGCGCGTGGCACTTCAGGCATCCCTTCTGTAGCAAGAGCACCCGCCCACGGTCAAGATTCGTCGGGCGTTCCAGGCCGGGCTGATTCCCGAGGAAGGTCAGGAGGTCAGCCATCTCCTGGGTCTGGATCGTCGGCCAGGCCAAGCCCCGCGCCAGGAAGTGCTGCCGCATCCCGGGGATGTGGTTCCACAGGCGGCGCAATACCTCGGAGGCCGGCTGGGGTGGCGCGGGCGACAGGAAGGACGGCCCGGGCTTCTTCCCGCGGGGCTCCCCCGGCAGGGCGTGGCACGTCCTGCATCCCTTGGCCAGCGCCACCTGCTCTCCCGCCTGGCGGGCAGACGCCGCGTCGGCGGCCTGCGTCCCGCTCGGGTAGAGCAGGCCCGCCAGGAGCAACGCGAGGGCACCGGCCGCGCCGAGCCGCTGCGGCCTCACCCCTTCCGACCCCCGGCCTTCTCCAGCGCTGCCGTCACCTTGGCGGCGAGCTGCGGATACTGGCGCAGGAAGTTCGCCGTCATCTTCAGATCCAGGAGGTTCCGCCTCACCTTCTTCAGATCCGTCACGCCACGCCTCCTCGGGTCACAGCCCCAGGGCCTTCGCCAGCGCCTGCTCCCGTCCCAGGAGCTCCGTCACAGTGAGGGCCGCCTCGTCCGCGATGGGCCGGAGCACCTGCACCCGCGGGTGCGGGAAGCGGAGCTTCGCCTACTCCAGCAGCCAGTTGAAGGTCGTCACCTGCTCTGCCGTGAGCGACCGGTCCGGCTGCTTCTTGACCTGGTGATCCAGATGTCCCAGGAAGGACCGGACCACCAGCGGGAGCTTAGGATCCTCGGCCACCCGCGCGTTCCCCCTCTCCGCTGACAGGTCGGATCACCGGCCGCGCCCCAGGGGCCGCGACCACCCACACCACGTCACATCGCTCCAGGCGGCGGGACCAGGACGCCATTGCCGTCGCACCGATCGCACGGCACCAGCCCATCGCCCCCGCACGCCTCGCAGGGGGCCATGCCGCCGCCGGACTGCCACTCTCCGCCGCTCCCGCCGCAGCGGGCGCAGCCGGTCGTGCCCTCCCCTCCACAGTCAGGACACAGCACGCTTTGCATGGTTCGGCGCCGGCCGCACGGTCGCCAGTCAGCGAGCGCGGGAGATCACGATGTCCGCCCCGCGCGCGCCGACGGCCACCCGACCCGGGTGTTCCCCCTCCAGATCGCCCCGCTGCGCAGGGGCCGCTGCCCCTGCCCTGCTCAGGCGGGCACTCACGCTCACCTCGCCCTCGAAGGGCGTCCCGGCCATCATCACATCCCCCGGGCCCATCCGATAGGGCAGCGGGAAACTGGGTCGGGCAATGCGCTTCACCGCGAAGGGAGGGCCGGGACCCTTCCGGGCAATGATGAACAGGGTTGCCTCCTCGGTCAAGCGGCCACGAAGCTCTGGGACGATGGTGACCGTGCCCGCGATCGCCGGCCCCTCGGCATCCGGGGGCGCGGTTTCCGGCCGGGACGCCTCGGTCGCGGGCCCCGTAGGCGGCGCCGTCTCCTGCGGCGGATTTAGGCTGGTGTAGAGCACAGCGACGGCGATCGCCGCCAGGCCGACCAGGGCCACGGCCGACAGGACCACGGTGCGAACGCCGCGGCGGGCCACCGGGCCCTCGCCGCTCCCCCCGGGGGCATCCACCCCCGGCGGACGCGCCCCGATCCGCGAGCCCTCTTTCCCGGAAGGATGATCTGCGCCAGCACCCATGCTGCGTGACCGCGGACCCCAAACGCCTCCATCCGGCGCCCCGGTTGGTTTCCGACGGGCGGTCGTCCCAGACCGTCAACGCCCAGGTGGCGATCAAGGTTCCCGAAAGGGATCAGGAGAGGTGGAAAGAGGAATGGAGGCAGCCAGGTCCGCCGCGATCGCCTCTGCGACCTCGCGCGCCGTCCCGGGCCGCTGCTGAACCGGGCCCCAATGCCAGCCCGCCAGGTACGCCTCGGTGTCGGTTGCCCCCACCTGCATCGCGGCCTCGTCTATGGCGTCGTGAAACTGCTGCGGAAGGCGTAGGCTCACCTCGCCGATGGCATCGGTGGCCTTCACCAGGGATGGGATCTCGCGCCAGTACAGGACCTGGTAGTTGGCCATCGTCATCCCCGGGCGCGTGGCCCGTCACCGCGACTTCAGGTACCGCTCCAGGGCGACCTCCACGACCTCCGAGACGGTCGCCCCCTCCCGCCGTGCCCGGTCCCGCACGTGTTGGAGCATGGCCCGCGGGATCTGTACCGTCGTCCGGGTCAGCGAGGTGGCGCCCGGGCCGCCCGGTCCCCGGATCGCCTCGGTCTTCCGGACGTGGGCCTGCAGCCGGGCCATGGCGATGTCCTCGGCGTCCAGGGGAACCACGGGGCTGCGGGGACGCCGGGCGGACGTGGCCCGCCCCCTACCCCGTGCCGGTTTGCCCTTGGTCATGCGTCCCCTCCCCGGACGGCCCTACCACCACAGTCCGGCCATGGCCCAGATAAAGCCGGCGATGCCCAGAAACCCGAGCACGAGGAACGGCCAGAACTCCCGCAGGCCCCGGACCCGCCGGCCGATCGCGTGGCGTGCCATGTGGCCTCCTCGCCCCGGGACGATCGTGACTCAGCTACTGGACGAGCGGGCGCCGGCCGGTGAAGTACTGGCGCCAGGCCTCCTCCCGCTGCGCGAGGTAGCGCCGCTCCTCCAGGCTGAGCCCCACCACTTCTGGAATCGGGGACAGCACGAAATACATCGGCTCCACCGCGACGTACTGCGTGAGGTTCCCCACGAAGTTGACGCCCAGCGAGATCATGCGGAGCGGATGGGCCAGGTACTCCGGGTTCTCCGCGCTCACCAGGCCGCCCAGGTCCTGCCGGACCGCCGTCGTGGCACAGCCGGCCAACAGGCCCACCATCAGGAGGCCGATCGCCAGGATCCGCAGACACCGTGTCTCCATTGCCAGTCTCCTTTCTGTCGCCTGACCTATCCCAGGACACGCGCCAGCCAGCGCGCCCCCAGGAGGAAGCCAGCCCCGCTAGCCAGGATCAAGAGCCCGACGCCCCAACGTCCGTGGAGCACAAAGAGCGCCGCCAACCCCAGCACTGCCAGCACAATCGTGGCGCCCCAGAGCCAGACGGCCCCCTTGAGCGTCACGTGGGATCGCCGCTCACCGCCGGACCCATCCCCGAAGCGTGGCCAAGACGTGGGTCACGATCGAGACCGCCGCTGCCACGACCGACACGTAGACATAGCCGGCGGGCGGGGCCTTCCCACTGAGAATCGCCAGGCCCAGCCCGGCCGTCCACAGCAAGAGCGCGGTGGAGAGCACGCCCAGTCCGATCATGACGAGTCGCATGCGGTCCTTCGCCCCGGGCCCCCGGACCGGCCAGACCGCATCCAGCACCACGGGCACATCCGAGGAACGAGTCCCGCCAGTCCCCCCGACCTGCGTCCGAGCCGGCCCCCCCGGACCCTCGTACACCGGGCAGTCCCGCTGGTGCCCCCAGTAGGCGCAGGCGATGCTGCGGGGATCGGTGGCCGGCTCGCCCTCCTTCACCAACAGGCGGCACCCCGCAAAGATGGGCAGCGTGTCCGCCGTGGGTCTCACATATCTGTGCCAGTCCGGCACCGTGTGCCGACACAGCATTGGAGTTCCCGATCCGGCCGGAGCACCTGCGCGCCCCCACCACGCGCTGGACTCCCGCCTGGGGGATCCCGATCTCGCCCGCCCCCGTTCCGGACGACCGCAGCCGGGTTCCCGTCATCCCAGGCTGTCCAGGGCCTCGTCCAGACTTCGCGCCAGGCAGGTGAAGGTCGGCGTGTCGCGCAGGGTGTAGCGACTGGCCTCGGTCCCACGCAGCTCCATCACCAGATCCAGGAAGTCCCCCGGCTGGTCCGTCTCGAAGGCCACCACGAACTCCTGATCGTCCAGGCCGAAGGAGTAGGTGGTGTTGAGCTTGACCGAGCGGTATTTGGTTCCGACCTCGATGTGCTCGTCCATCATGCCCTGGCGCGCCGCCGGGGTCATGCGGTACCAGTCGCGGTTCTTGACGAACGGATAGACGAACAGGTACCTGGACTTTCCCGGCACGATGCGCGTCCGGTCGGCCGGATGGTCCGGGTCCAGCTTGTCCACGTAGATCGAGCGCTTGGTCATGGCCAGGTAGGAGTAGGCGGGCGCGAGATACGTCCCGAGCCCGGTCGTGAGCAGCTTGGTCGTCATCCGCTGGAACAGGTCCAGGTCAGTGGCGATGCGCCAGAGCATGAGGTCCGCGTCCGCACGGATCCCCACCAGGGTGTAGGGAAGGATGATCATTTGCGAGGCGAACTCCTCCACCGCAGCCTTGAAGTCCTTCTTCCCCACCTCCCGCTCATGCTGGGGCAGGCGCCGCCATGCGGGGTCCAACCGGTAGAAGGCGAAATTGACGTATTGCCGCGGCATCTCGGGCGAAGTGCCACCGCCCGCAGGGCCGTGTGAGCCTCCGGGTCTGGTCATCCGGTCCCTCCAAAACCCCGCCCCGACTGCCAGGCGGGGGGAATAGGGTGATACCTTAATGACTCGCTTGTCCTTCGTCAACGAAAATATAGATTCTTGCGGGATCTTCAGGCGTCATCGCCGACTGCCCAGCCTCCCTGAAAGATTACGACGGGGCCATCTCCGCGGAGGTTCAATCGGGGGGTGTGTTGACAATCGTCCGGTAGTCGGTTAAACAACCGGCCACGATTCCAGACCGACCCGCTCCAAAGGATTCGCTCGCCAATGCCAGAATTCGTTCGGGTTGCCGATATTCAGGAGATCCCACCGGGGACATCCAGGGTTCTCCACATCCGAGGTCGCGAGATCGCCCTGTTCAACGCCGACGGGATGTTCTGCGCCGTGAAAAACACGTGCCCTCACCGCGGATTCTCCCTGGACCGGGGAGCCGTGGAGGACGGCATCGTCACGTGTCCTGGCCACGGGTGGCAATTTGACCTGCGGACGGGGGATTCCGTGGATCATCCGCCGGCGGGGATTCGCTGCTACCGCGTGGAGATCCGGCAGGGTTGGGCCTGGGTCGAAGTTCCGTAGACGCGACAGGAGGATTGAGGCAGGGAGCCCCCCGGGAGGCAGTGGCGGCCACCCGGGGGGCGGCCGGACCTTGGGGGCTAAGACACGACGAAGTCGTGCTCGTCTTGGCGGACAGTCAACACAGGACACGGGGACCTGCGCACCACCTTCTCCGCGACGCTCCCCAGCAAGAGGTGTGAGACCCCCGAGCGACCGTGGGTGCCCATGATGATGAGGTCCGCCGACAACTCCTTGCCTACGCGGACGATGTCCTCGTAGGGGATGCCCGTCACGCTCCTGGTTTCCACCGCGACGCCGGCCTTGCCGGCCGCCTCGGCGACCTCTCTCAGGATCCGCCGGGCTTCCTCCTCGTAGCCGTTCCGGATCTTCTTACTCATATCCTGACCTACCTCGGCAAAGGCCACCCGCGTCTGCTCCTCCCAGCGCTGGTCAATCACGTGGAGCGCGACCACCCGCGCGCCATACTGCTTCGCAAAGGAAAGCGCGTAGGCCATCGCCTTGCCGGAACACTCCGACCCATCGGTGGGCAACAGGATCGTCTTGAGCGCAATCATTGCGGACCTCCTCGGTTGTTCGAAATTGATGGCGGTTCGATGAGCCACATGACAGGGCATATGGTACTTCAGCGCTTGTGACGCGGCAAGCAGAACAGCCGCTTTGAATCCCGATCGTCTCATTTGACCTACATTCGGAACACACCGTGGCCACCCGGCGTGCGACTCCGATGAAGTCGTCACACGTCAGACCCGTGCAAGCAGTTCTCACCTGATGGCTGTTGGTCGCTGGCTGATGGATGATGGCTGAGGGCTGTATGTAGACGGGTGACCGCTAGTTGTCACCGCCTCCCTCGTATGCTATAAGGTGCGCGCTACCTTCCCCTGGATCCTGCTCGGGGCCTCTGGTCCCGGACGGCCCGGATGTCCCCATCGTCTAGCCCGGCCTAGGACATCGGCCCTTCAAGCCGATAACGGGGGTTCGAATCCCCCTGGGGACACCAAGCAAATTCAAGCAGTTCCCTGCATCCCCTTCCTTCGGACCCCCCGCCTGGTGTCCATTTTGGTGTCCATCGAAGGGCCGAGACCCGCACGGGTGAGGGCTTGTCAGGTTTGGCTGGCTATCGCTACAACCCCACTCTTGCTCCTTCCACTGGCGGGGCATTCTCCTTGACACGGCACTCCCTGCATGCCATCCTCGTCGTGTCGATGGGGCTTGGAGCGTGCCATCCCCTCGGGCTCGTACCCCAGATCCAGCGTGCGCGGCGCGGGGTCTCCAAAACTTCGCTCGTCAATCTTTGCTGGTTTGGCACACTGACTTTAACGGATCTAACCCGGCACCGAGTCAACCCTACACACGGGGGACCTGCCTGGTGGCCACCAACCTCAAAGTAGCGAAGGCAGACCTTACGTTCGAGGCCGGATTCCCTCAGCCGGAGTTTAGCCTTTTCCATGACACCGGCACCTTTATGCACCACCTGTTCAAACGACTAGAACCCCACGGGCTTCGGCTAAACGATCTTCGGGTTGAGCGTGGTATCGCAAACGTGGGCGACCATCAGATCGTCTGTTACCTATTTAACTACTGGATGACCATCCGAATCCGCATCGATCGGATCGAGGTCATTTGTTCGGAGCTGCCGAGAGACTACGTAGAGAAGTTCAAGGCAGCAATACTAGACGTGCTACAGGCCATCAAGGATTATCGCCCGGAGCAATCTTTTCGGGCCTTCGCGATGGTTCTTGGGCTTCACGCGAAGCTAGAAGGGCGGCCGGTGCGAGAATACCTCGCTCAATTTGTAACGAAGGTTCCACAGAACCTCGGCCCCTCAACCGGAGGTGGGGTACTTTTCTACTTCGGCCCTGAAGGAGATCGCTTACTCGCGTCCATCACCGCAGATGTTTCCGCTATGGTGCAGGATGCCGTGTACCTGCGAATTTATGGTCTGTGGGACGCAAAAAAGGTCGCGCCTGCCTCGCTCTCCGGAGTCGCGGATGCCTTGATTCGACAAGCCCTAGAAGGCTTGGATCTATCGCTGTCGGCTTGAGCCATGCTTACCATGACTCCTAATCCGTTCAAGCAATCAGCTGTTCAGCGGCCAGTGGAGAGCGCCCTGCCCCCACCCCCTATGCCCCTATCTGTCGGGTCCGGATCCCTAGCCGAGCGCCCCAGGGCAGGGCTCTACGAGCGAGATCTTTCTTTGATCCTGGCGGATCGCGTGATGGTGCGCAAGTTAGGCAGTAGCTTTGGGAGTATTGTGGAGTTCTACACCAAACTTTCCCCTGAGTTCTCTATCCGGGGGCTCTGCCCATCTTGGCCCACTCTCGGTGAGGCGCCTATCATCAGTCCCGCTCGGCCAGCGGAACACACTCTACCAGAGCGGGACGCGGTTCCCTTCGTGATGGCGGTTCGAGGGCTCATCGAAGCTGAGCAGCTGGCCGCAGCCAGAGAGATGTTGGCAGCCGCTCCTACGCATATTCTCACCGACCCCCTCGTCGCCAGATTGCGTTCCATCCTCGCTCCTCCAGTGGTCAAGCGAGTGCAAAAGCGCGATGTTGACCGGACCCGTGAATATGAGTGGTTGGGGACGAAGGGTCACAAGTACCGCGGCCGCTGGGTAGCCTTGGACGGCGAGCGTTTGTTAGCGGTCGCATCTAGTCTACGTGAACTCCGTGAGCAGCTGAAGACCGTAGCTTTCACTCACCCACCGCTACTCCATCGGGTGGACTGACGCGAACGCCCGAATGCTTTTCCGACAGGATGGGACAGAATTCGCTAGCGGCCGATCCCGCTTCTTGGACTACCCCCCAGGCTCGCGGGAACGGACATCCAAGATTTTCGTCAAAATTCAGGCTGAGTCTATCGATGGCGTAGTCTTCGCCCAATTGGATACTGGCGCAGCTTGGTCCATACTGGATGCCGAGATTGCCGAAATCCTGTCTCTCTTGGGTGGTGAGGGAGAACCGGTGACGATGTCCACACGGCTTGGTGAGGTCAATGGTCGTCTTGAGCGAACCTCGTTGGCCATAGTTGCTGACGAAGGGGAATCTATTAGTGTCGAGGCCACCGTAGTCGTTTCGCCTGATTGGCATGCGGGAAATTTCCTCGGATATGGCGGTCTCTTGGAGCGCGTCCGCTTCGCGCTCGACGCAAGCGACAATTCCTTTTACTTCGGCCCCATCTGACCGCCCGAGCACCGCCACCGCATATGCCCGGCCCCCTCGACTAAATTCTGGCATTCCGCGTCTTCACCCGAGGAGGGACAGGGCGGTTCCCGACCGTCCTGTCCTGCGAAGCATGAGGCCCGGAGATCCGTTCCGGGCCTTTCGTCTTTTCGAGTGACTGGGCCGCCTGGCGAAATAATACTTATCGAGCAACGTCCCCTCTCACGCACCTGGATAGAGCCTCCAGTCCGGCAACAAGGGTCGCACTCACGACGCCATGGGACCGACGCGCACCACTAGCGCGGAACGCTTCATTGACCCGAAAAACGCGCGTCTTGGTGCGAGGTTCGCGCAAAGCGTGAGGGCAGAATTAACTCCTTGTCACGATTGGCTTTCGTTGATTGACGCAGGCCAACCTCTGAGCGGAGGAGCCTTCCACACATCGGCTCGTGGGGAGATCCGCGCAAACGGGTCCACGCGCCCAGTTTTCATGCGGGGTTCGTTGGGCGTCGGCCGCAACAGGCGACTCAGAAGTGGGGTGACTCGCGCGGATAGCAGACTCATTCGCATAATCGAGGTGGGCTCACCGGCTCCCTGGCGTGGTACTGCGCGAAGCAGGACGGACTGCCCCATCCGCCCGTTCTCGCCAGGGGTGTCGCGGTCTGGTCCGCCGCTCCTCGTCGCGACGGACTCGTACCGCCCGGCTCTTTTCAGCCAGTTCCCCACACGTCCAACGAATTTGTCAAAGAGCACTAGGACGCCTTGCGCGTCCCGCTCCGCCGCCTCAGGCGGGCACGAGGCCTCGTAGGACCTCGGTGATGCCTATGTACCGCTTCGGCGGAGGGTTTTTGTGACTGTGTATGAAGATACGCTGCCCGTCGGCAGGGCAGCTTGAGATGATCAAGACCTGGCTACCGACGGAATCTGCGAGCAGCTCGCAGGAAATCACTCGGGGTCATAATGCGAAAGCGGTAAGCGCGGATGGCCTCTATGGGGATCTGCAACAGGTCACCGTCGTTCGTTACAAGGAAGTGAGCCCTTCCGGCCACAGCAGCGGTGAGAAAGGCGTTATCAAAGGGATCGCGACTGAGGCGCAGGTCACGCGGCGGTCGGACGAACGTCACGGTGCTCCGCGTCCTCAGACGTCGCGTCAATCCCTGCCGATGCGCCGTCGAGGCGCCAAGCCTGGCTAACACGCCAAGGTATTCGGATTGAATCTCATCCGACAAGATGGGCTGGAGTCGTCGTTCGCCCCACATCCGGTACACACGGAGATTGGGTGATTCCGGATCCCGACTGAGAAAAGCGCCAACAAGGACATTGGTGTCCAGCACGACCCGAAGCCGGCGTCGGCGAACTGCCACCTAGCCACTCCGGGTTCGCCGGTACCGACGGGAAGCCTCGCCGACCTTGCCGACTGGCTTGGTGCGGACTTGTTTGCGATACTCACGAACCACGCGAACAGCGTCCTCCTCCCGGTACCCTGATGACAGGACATCCTTTGCCAACGCTGCATCCAACGTTCGATCGGCCTCCGTCTCCAGGTAATCCCGAATGAGTCCTCGGAGCACGCTTTCAGGTGTTTGTCCCGATCTGCTAGCGGCCGAGGAGAGCTTCGTCCAAAGCGACCCATTGATCTCCACCACTTTCCCCATGAGTATTCCCTCCAGGTTCCAATTCGTGAAAATGTCCGCCGAATCGGCAACCCGACTCCCGCTCGACCCCCCGGAAAACCATCCTCTTGTGAAAATCGCCCCCGGGGTCCATCCAAGCCACGCCGCATGGGGGCGATACGAGAGTTCCGCCGCCCGAAGGGCCACTTAGGCGTGTGGGTGGCTTATACCAAGAAGCGGCCTCGGGATGCAAGGACCATGGAACGAAATCGGGAGGGTGGGAGACCAGGGCGGGAGGGAGCAGCCGGGTCTAGTCCACGACGGCCAGCACATAGTCCTCCTGGCCGAAGTACTTCCGCAGGACCTCGGCCACTTCCTCGGGTGTCACGGAGCGAAGGGCCTGCCGGTAGGCCTCGCCGTAGCCGTGATCTAGGCCGCGGAACTCCGCCACCCCCAGGGAGTAGGCCCGGTTGATGCTGGAGAGCATTCGCATCGCCAGGCGGCCCGCCAGCCCGTTCGCCCGGCGTTCCACCTCCTCCTTCGTGGGCGGGGTCTCCACCACCGCGTTCACCTCGCGCAGGATGCCCGCCTTCGCCCGCTCCACGTTCTGCTGGGCCGTCCCCATCCCGATGAGGAGGAGGGTACCACCCTGGGGGAAGCTCACCCCCGCGTCAATCGAATAGGCGAGGCCCTCCTTCTCGCGCAGCGTCCCGAAGAGCTTCGCCGAGAGGATGGAGCCCGCGATCTCCAGGGCGAATCGCTCTCGCGCGCTCACCGGCGGCACGACCTTGCCGAGGAGAAGCTGCGCCTGCGGCTTCCCAAGGTGTTCCCGCACCTCTCGGATCCCGCGGGTCACGGGCAACGAGGACGCCTCCGGTGCCGGGCCGCCGGACGGGACCCGGCCCAGCACCTCGCCAGCCGCGGCGATGGCGCGGTCGGCCGGAAGGCTGCTTACAATGCTGACAATCAGGTTGCCCGACGTGAGGTACCGCGCCTTCAGCGCCAAGAGGTCCTCCCGTCGGAAATTGGCGATCGACGAGGGGGTCCCGTAGATCGGCTTTGCCAACGGATAGCCGGGAGCTAATTCGTGGAAAAGGAGCGCCTCGGCCACGCGCCGGGGCTGCTGTTGGCCGGCTTCCACGAAGGCGCGAAGCTCGCCGCGGACCCTCTCCACCTCCGCCGGATCCAGACGCGGTGCCGTCAGGATCTCGGCGAGAAGCGCGAGAGCCTCCCGATCGTACTCTGCCAGTGCCTCCAGCCGGATGTATCCGTATTCCCGGGACGTGTAAAAATCCCCGAAGGGACTCGAGGGATCGCCCGCCGTCTCCAGGCGTCCGCCCATCTTCTGGAGCGCCCTCGCCAGGTCGCCGGCGCTCCGGCGCTCCGTCCCACGATCCAAGAGCCGAAGCAAGACCTCCACCAACCCGTCCTGCCCCTCCCCCTCGAACGTCCCCCGCCCCCGGATCAGGACGTGAGCGGCGAAGACGGGCGAGCCGGGAATCTCCTGCGCGATCACCGTCAGGCCGTTCGGCAGGATGGCCCGCTGTGAGGGCGGGACCGCCGTCGCCGATTGCGGCTTGGTCTCACTATCGGCGGGAAGGAAGAGGCTGGCAACGTACCGGGGCTCGGCCAGGCTGCGAGCCACGCGTGCGACGTCTTCCGGCAGGGTCCGGCCGATCCGGTCGCCGTAGGTCCGGACGCCCGCCGCCCCCAGCGCCAGGATCCCCGCGGCCTTCGCCATGGCGTAGTAGTGGATGCGTTCGGCCAAGCGGACCTCCTCTCCCATGAGGCTCTTCCGGATCCGCGCCACTTCCTCCGACTCGATCATCCCCACCGCCAGGCGCGCCATCTCCCCGTCCACGAGACGCCGGACCTCGGCCTCGTCCGTCTCCCGGGGAAACGTTGCGCTCACTTGCAGGAGGGCGAAACGCCGGCCCAGCGAGAAACTCCCCCCCAGCGTCAGGATCCTCGGCGCACCCGCCCGATCCTTGGCCTGCCGCAGCCGCTCGTTCAGAAGACCCCCCAGCACCTCCCACGCGGGGTAGCGGTCCCGCTCCGATTCCGGCACGATCAGGCTGAGCGCCAGACTCTTGCGCGTCGCCGTCGTCTCCTCGAGGTACACCCCGGCGCGAGGCGGCGGCGCTGGGAGCGGGCCAATGGGAGGGGCCGGGGGCCGGGCCGCCTCGGTCCCGAAGGCCTTCCCGACCTTGGCCAGGGCCGTCTTCTCACCCACGGGACCCATGAGGACCGCCAGCATGTTGTTGGGGACGTAGCGCGACCGGTAATACTCCAGAACCTCGTCCCGGGAGAGGCGGCGGATCACCTGCTCGCTCCCCAGGACCGGGTGGGCATAGGGAGTGCCCTGGTACAGACGGGCCTTGTGGGCGTCGGCCTCGCGGGATGACGGGTTCGTCAGGGCCTGCCGGATCTCTTCGATCACCACACCCTTGGTGACTTCGAGCTTGGCCGCATCGAACCGGGAGTGGAACAGGATGTCGGCCTGGATGTCCAGCATCGCATCCAGAAAATCCGGGTGGGCCATCAGGATGTAGCCGGTGTATTCCTCGGTGGTGAAACCGTTGAGGTACCCGCCCATCCCGTACACCTCCCGGAACAACTCCTCCTTGCTCCGGCGGGCCGTCCCGTCGAACAGGACGTGCTCCAGCAGGTGGGACACCCCCGCGTTCGTCATCGTCTCGTCGCTCGACCCGGTCTTCACCAGGATCAGCGAGGCCACCAGGGGACTCGGGGTCTCGACGACCAGCACCTCCATCCCGTTCTCGAGGGTGAAGCTCCCGCGGGCGTCCAGGACCTCGGGACTCCGGGGCAACGCCCCCGGAAGGAGCCCCGTGGCGGGAAGGGCACAGGCCGAGGTCAATACAGAGATCAGCCCCATGAGTAGCATTCGTCGAAGGCGCATTCGATTCATCCTGGCGAGCGGTTCATGGCGGAGGGTTCAAGGCGTCGCGACGCTCTTCCGGTCGGGCCATTATATGCCCGGAGCGCGGTCACCCCAACACAGGAATGCAGGCGTGATCCCTGGACAGACCGATCAATCACGCACGCAGGGAGGGCGAGAGCGGCCCGGAGGCAAGGGAACGACGGCCGGCGTCGCTCGGAGCTACGCCGACGTCCGGGCCTCCACCCGCCGGGGAGTGGCGCAGGTCGTGCGGACCGTGTGGTAGGAGAGGGTCTTCAGCAGGACCGAGAGGTCCACGTTCTGGACCTTGACCCCCTCGGGAACCGCCAGCTGGGCCGGCGCGAAGTTCAGGATGGCGGTGACGCCGGCCTCCACCAGGAGGTCGGCCACCGACTGGGCCACCGCCGCGGGCACGGCCACCACCGCGATCTTGACCTTCTTCTTGCGGAGCGTGGGGACCAACTTGGCGGCGTCCATGACCACCGCCCCGTCAATGTGCTGGCCCACCTTGGCCGGGTCGGCGTCGAAGGCCAGGCTGATCCGGAAGCCGCGCGCCTGGAACCCCTTGTAGGCGATGAGGGCGGAGCCGAGGTTGCCCACGCCGACCAGGGCCACCTCCCAGTCCTGCTTCAATCCCAGGATGCGTTCCAGGTTGTGCTTGAGCTCGGCGATGTAGTAGCCCAGCCCGCGCACGCCGAACTGGCCGAAGTAGGCCAGGTCCTTCCGGACCTGGGCCGCGTTCAGCCCGAAGCGTTCCGCCAGTTGTTTGGAGGAGACGGACCCCACCCCGTCTGCCTCCAGCTCTTCCAGGCAGCGCAGGTAGATGGACAGGCGGGTGACGGTCTTCTCGGGGATCTTCACCGGCTTCATGACACCACCTTCTCAGCCCGTGGCGGCCCGCCGAGCGAGGATCACCCCACCAGCGCCCCGACCGACCGCAGGGCTACCTCGAGGAAGCGGGAGGGGAACAGCCCGAGCTGCAGTGTCCCCAGGATGGCGATGAGGACAGCCAGCCTCAGGGCCGGCGACAGTCCCGCTGGGCGGGATTCTGCCTCCCCCTGGCCCATATACATCACCACCGTGATCCGGAGGTAGTAGAACACCGAGATCACGCTGTTGAGCACGCCGACGATGGCCAGGCCGATGTAGTTCGCCTGGATCGCGGCGCTGAAGATGTAGAACTTCCCCATGAATCCCCCGGTGGGCGGGATCCCCGCCAGGGAGAACATGAACAGGGCCATGGCGGCCCCCAGGAAGGGATACTTCAGGCCCAGCCCGGCGAATTCGTCAATGGTCACCCGCTCCCCGTCCTGGCGCGCCAGGGCGACGACCACGGCGAAGGCGCCCAGGTTCATGAAGGTGTAGGCGGTGAGATAGAACAGGATGCTGCCGCTCCCCAGCTTGTTGGCGGCCACCAGGGCCACCAGGATGTACCCCGCGTGGGCGATGGAGCTGTAGGCCAGCATCCGCTTGATGTTGGACTGGGCGATGGCCACCACGTTCCCCACCGTCATGGTCAGCACCGCCAGCACCCAGAGCACCCGGCTCCAGTCCGGCTGCAGGACCGGCAGCGCCGTCATCAGGATGCGCAGGAAGGCGGCGAAGGCCGCCGCCTTGGTCCCCGCGATCATGAAGGCCGTCACCGAAGTCGGCGCCCCCTCGTACACGTCGGGCGTCCACATGTGGAAGGGGACCGCAGCCACCTTGAACCCGAACCCGATGATCAGCAGGCCCATGCCGATCGTCAGCAACAACGGGTTGGCCACTTTCCCCGAGGCGATGGCCTCCGCCACCCGCTTGAGGTTGATGCTTCCCGTGGCCCCGTAGACCAGCGCGATCCCGTAGAGCAAGAAGCCCGAGGCGAAGGCCCCCAGGAGCAGGTACTTCAAGGCCGACTCGTTGGACTTGAGCTGCTCCCGCAGGAAGCCTGCCAGGATGTAGAGCGAGATGGACAGGGTCTCCAGTCCCAGGAAAATGGTCATGAGATCCAGGCTGCTGGCCATGATCATCATGCCCAGGGTGCTGAAGAGGAGGAGGGCGTAGTACCCGCCGTGATCCATCCCCACGCGCCGGACGTAGGGGAGCGAGATCAAGAGGGTCAGGCCTGCCACCAGGAGGAACAGCAGGTTGAAGAAGAGGGCGAAGGCGTCGGCGGCCAGCATGCCCCCGAACACGACTTCGGGGCGACCGCGCCGCACCCAGAGGGCTACGGCCGCGGCCACGATCCCCACCAGGGCCAGGGCGGCCAGGCGGTCGCGCCGCGCCGGTGGGGTGAGCGGGTCCAGGATCAGGATCAGGATGCCCGCCCCCGCGACCAGCAGCATGGGCAGCATGGCCCCCCAGGAGATCTGAGGCAGGCTACTGGGCATGGCGCGCCCCCCTCCTGTCGTCCGTCGTCTGCGGGCGGTTCGCCTGGGCAAGGGCGGACCCGGCGCGATCCCCCGCGCTCACGATGTTGATCCCCTCAGCTCCTCTGCCCCTCCTCCCCTCTGCTCCCCTGCTCCTCTGCTCCTCTCTCGGCTCTCGTCTCTCGGCTCTCGTCTCTCGGCTCTCGTCTCCCCTGTCGTCGGCCCGGTAGCGGATGTGCACCTGGGCCAGCAGTTGCTTCACCGAAGCCTCCGTCGTCGCGAGGAACGGGCGGGGATAGATCCCGATCCAGACGATGAACAGGAGCACTGGCACCAGGACCGCGACCTCCCGCGCCGTCAGATCCGGCAGGCGGCGATTGGCCTCATGGGTCACCTTGCCGAACATCACCCGTTGGAACATCCAGAGCATGTAGACCGCAGCCAGGATGACGCCCGAGGTCGCCAGGACCGCATACAGGACGTTGACCCGGAACGTCCCCACCAGGATCAGGAACTCGCCCACGAACCCGTTCAGGCCCGGCAGGCCGATGGAGGAGAGCGTGACGAGGAGGAAGAAGGCCGTGAAGACCGGGATGACCCGCGCCAGCCCGCCGAAATCCTCGATCATCCGGGTGTGGCGCCGCTCGTAGATCATCCCCACGAGAAGGAACAGCGCGCCGGTGGAGAGGCCGTGGTTGATCATCTGGAGGATCCCCCCCTCCACCCCCTGGATGGTCAGGGCGAAGATCCCCAGCATCACGAAGCCCAAGTGGCTGACCGAGCTGTAGGCCACCAGCTTCTTCAGGTCCGGCTGGACCATGGAGACCAGCGCCCCGTACAGGATGCCGATGATAGCCAGCCACGAGAAGAGCGGCGTGAAGTACCGGGTGGCCTCGGGGAACAGGGGCAGGGCGAAGCGCAGAAACCCGTAGGTCCCCATCTTCAGGAGCACCCCCGCCAGGATCACCGAGCCAGCCGTGGGCGCCTCCACGTGGGCATCCGGCAGCCACGTGTGGAAGGGGAACATGGGGACCTTGATGGCGAAGGCCACGGCGAAGGCCAGGAACAGCCAGATCTGGGTCCGCAAGGGGAGATCCAAACCGTACATCTTGAGGAGATCGAAGGTGTACTCCCCACCGGGCCGGCCGCCGTTGAGATAGTACAGGGCGATGATGCCCACCAGCATCAGCACGCCGCCCGCCATGGTGTACAGGAAGAACTTCAAGGTGGCGTAGATCCGGCGCGGCCCGCCCCAGACGCCGATCAGGAAGTACATGGGGATCAGCATCCCCTCCCAGAAGACGTAGAACAGGACCAGATCCAGGGCCACGAAGACCCCCAGCATCCCGGTCTCCAGGAGCAGCATGCAGATCATGTACTCCTTCACCCAGGTCGTGATGGCGGCGTATGAGGAGAGGATGGCGATGGCCGTCAGGAAGGTCGTGAGCAGGACCAGGAGCAGGCTGATCCCGTCCACGCCCACGAAATACTGTACCCCGAGGCCGGCGATCCAGGGCTTCCGCTCCATGAACTGCATCCCCGGCACGTTGAGCTGGAAGCCCCGGTAGAGCTGGAGAGAGACCAGGAAGGTGAGGACCGAGACCGCGAATGCCAGGTGCTTGATGGCCGACTCGCGCCGCCGGTCCACCAGGAGCAGCAGGCCCACTCCCACCAGCGGGAGGAACACCACCGTTGAAATGAGGGGGAAGTTACTCACCGGCCTGTCCCTGCCTCAGGACCCAGCTCCCCCGGCACCCTGCACCATTCCGAATTCCGAATTCCGCATTCCGCATTTTCACGCTCACCGCCAAAACGCCAGATACCCCAGGATGGCCACCACCCCGACGATGAAGCTCAGGACGTAGCTCATGACATACCCGGTCTGGACGCGGCGCAGCGCCAGGCTCCCCACCCGGATCAGGGCCCCGATGCCGTTGACCGAGCCGTCAATCACCGGCTCGTCGAACCGGCGCCAGAGCCACAACGAGCCGCGCCGGATGGGCTCCACGATCAGCGCGTCGTACAGCTCGTCCACATAGTACTTGTGCAGGAGGGTCCGGTAGGCCGCCGGGTACCGCTCAACCATCCGGGCGGGGATCTCAGGCCGCCAGACGTAAAAGCGGGTGGCGAGCCAGACCCCCACCAGGGCGATGGCCAGGGAGAGGATGGCCATGGGCACTTCCCCCACGCTGGCCGCGTGCCCCGCCACCTGCTTGGCGCCGGCGAAGACCGGCTCCACGAACCGGTGATACGCCCCATGCTCCGGCGGGACGCCGACGAACCCCACGAGGGCCGCGAAGACCGCCAGGATCACCAGGGGTACCGTCATGACGGGCGGCGACTCGTGCAGGTGATGCGCCGCCTCCGGCTCCACCCGCGACCGCCCCTCGAAGGTCAGGTAGTAGCATCGCAGCATGTAAAACGCCGTGAGGAACGCCCCACCCGCCCCGAGGGCCCACACCGCTCCGTGCCCCCCGGCGGCGGCCCCGTACAGGATCTCGTCCTTCGACCAGAACCCTGCCAGCGGGAAGATGCCCGCGTTGGCCAGCGCCGCGATCAGGAAGGTCCAGGCGGTGATGGGCATGTGCTTCCGCAGGCCGCCCATCTTCCGGATGTCCTGTTCCCCCGAGAGCCCGTGGATCACCGAACCCGAACCCAGGAAGAGCAGCGCCTTGAAGAAGGCATGCGTCATCAGGTGGAAGATCGCCGCGGCGTACGCCCCCACCCCGCAGCCGAGAAACATGTATCCGAGCTGGGAGATGGTCGAGTAGGCGACGATGCGCTTGATATCGGTCTGCACCAGCGCGATGGTGGCGGCGAAGACGGCGGTGAGGCCCCCGATCCAGGCCACCACCGACAGCGAGAGGGGGGCCATCTCGAACAGCGGGGCCGACCGGGCCACCATGTAGACCCCGGCCGTCACCATGGTGGCGGCGTGGATCAGGGCCGAGACCGGCGTCGGCCCCTCCATGGCATCCGGCAGCCAGACGTACAGCGGAATCTGGGCCGATTTCCCGGTGGCACCCAGGAACAGGAGCAGCGTGATGGCCGTCACCACGCCCCCGCCCGCCACGAGCTGCGCCGGGGCCGCCGCGAAGACCTGGTCGTAGCGCAGGGTCCCCAGGCTGGTCCAGAGCAGCATCACCCCCAGGGCGAAGCCAAAGTCTCCCACCCGGTTGACGATGAACGCCTTCTTGCCCGCGTCGGCCGCCGACTTCTTTTCAAACCAGAAGCCGATGAGCAGGTAGGAACACAGGCCGACCGCCTCCCAGAAGACGTAGAGGAGGAGGTAGTTGTTGGCCAGGACCAGCATCAGCATGGAGAAGGTGAAGAGGTTCAGGTAGGTGAAGAAGCGGGGGTAGTCGGGGTCCTCGTGCATGTACCCGATGGAGTAGACGTGGATCAGGAACCCGACCCCGGACACCACCAGGACCATGACGGCCGACAGCGGGTCCAGGAGCAGCCCCCAGTCCGCCTGGAAGCTCCCCGCGCCGATCCAGGGCGCCAGCACCTGCTCGACCCTGCGGGCCTCGGCCGGCCGGGCCAGGAGCTTCCCCAACGCCCCCAGCGAGGCCAGCAGGGACAGTCCCACGCTCCCGCAAGCGATGGTTCCGACTGCGGTTTTCCCGATCCGACGGCCGAAGAAGCCGTTGACCAGGAAGCCCAGCAGGGGCCAGACCGGAATTAACCAGAGACTATTGAGCATCAGTGAGTCCAAGGTGCCGTAAGGCGAGAGGGGTGAGGCGTGAGGTGAAACTCCCCTCTCACTTCCCCCTGACGCCTCACGCCTACCGCCTCACGGGTTCTCGGTCACCACTTCAACAAGTTCAGTTCCGCCACGTCCACCGTTTCGCGGTTCCGGTAGATGGCGATGATGATGGCCAGGCCCACGGCCACCTCGGCCGCCGCCACCACCATGACGAAGAAGACGAAGATCTGCCCGTCCATGGAGTTGAGGAAGCGGGCAAAGGCCAGGAAGCTCAGGTTCACCGCGTTCAGCATCAACTCGATGGACATGAAGATGATCAGCGCGTTGCGCCGGGTGGCGACCCCGACCACCCCCATGGTGAAGAGGTACGCGCTCAGGATCAGATAGGCTGACAACGGAACACTCATGCGGAACTCCGATTCAATGCAAAACCGACAACCGACCACTGACAATGAACAACGGTGTACAACGCGAATCGCTCGGTCCCCGGTTTTGCGTTGTCAGTAGTCGGTTTGAAAATTTTCATTGGCAATTTCAAGTCAGCCGTTTCTTCGCCAGCACCATCGCTCCTACCATCGCCACCAGCAGGATGATGGAGGTGATCTCGAAGGGGAACAGGAAGTCAGTGAACAGCAGCCGCCCCACCGTCTGGGTCGTGCCGAAGCTGCTGGCCACCGCCGGCGCTCCGGCGGGAGCCAGGACGAACCGCCGCGCTACCGCCACCCCCAATTCCGCGAGCAGCACCACCGACAGCAGCACCGCGATCAGGATCCGGCCGCGGTCCGGCGGGGCCCAAGGAGCCGGCTCGCTCCGGATGTCCAGCAGCATGATCACGAACAGGAAGAGCACCATGATGGCCCCGGCATAGACGATGACCTGGATGACCCAGACGAAGTGGGCGTCCAGCAGGATGTAGATGCCCGCCAGGGACCCCATAGTGATGATGAGGAAGAGGGCGCTGTAGACGGCGTGCCGCTGGACGATGACCAGCAGGCCGGCCACGCCCGCCACCAGGGCCAGTCCCGCGAAGACCAGAAGCTCCACCTTAACCCCTCACCGCCGCGATGGCAGTGATCGCGGTGTTCAAGAGCGCCAGGGGCAGCAACCGCTTCCACCCGAAGTTCATGAGCTGATCGTACCGGAACCGCGGCAGCGTGGCCCGGAACCAGATAAACAGGAACAGCAGAAGAAAGACCTTGCCCAGGAACCAGACGGGGGACGGGGCGATGGGCCCCAGCCATCCCCCCAGGAACAGGGTGGTGGCCAGGGCGGCCACGGTGATCATGTTGGCGTACTCGGCCATAAAGAACATGGCGAATTTCATGGAGCTGTACTCGGTGTGGAAGCCTGCCACCAGTTCCGTCTCCGCCTCGGGCAGGTCGAAGGGGGCCCGGTTCGTCTCCGCCAAGGCGCAGCAGAAGTAGATGCAGAATCCCAGGGGCTGGCTGAAGAGGAACCAGTTGGGAACCGGGAGAATGCCGAACCACCAGGCCACACCTGCCTGGGCCTTCACGATGTCCACCAGGCTCAGGGAGCCCACCAGCAGGAGCACCCCGACCACCGACAGGCCCATGGGCAGTTCGTAGCTGATGAGCTGGGCCGAGGAGCGCAGGCCCCCCAGCAGCGAGTACTTGTTGTTGGACGACCAGCCGGCCAAGACGATTCCGTACACGCCCAGGGAGGCCACCCCGAAGACGAACAGCACCCCCACGTCAATGTCGGTGATGTGGAGGGGCACGGGCCTCGACAGGAGCCCGAAGAGCGTGGTCGAGTCCCCGAAGGGGATCACCGCAAAGGCGATGAAGGCGGGGATGAGGCTCAGGCTGGGCGCCAGCAGGAAAATCGCCCGGTCCACCTGGCTCGGGATCAGGTCCTCCTTGAACATCAGCTTCAGGCCGTCGGCGATGGGCTGCAGGAGGCCGTACGGGCCCACCCGCGTCGGCCCCAGGCGCACTTGGAAGTCGGCGATCACCTTCCGTTCGATCCAGGTCATGTAGGCCACGGTCAAAAGCAGGGCGCCGAACACCACCCCGATCTTGACCAGCATGACGATCAGCGTTTCCAGCATGCGTTGCCCGTCCTGCTACTGGGTAATTCGCAGGTCGTGATCCGTTAGGCGTTAGGCGTGAGGCGTGAGGCGAAAGGCACCGCTCCTCGCTGTCCTCTCACGCCTCACGCCTTACGCTTCACGCCTCTCGGCTCTCGGCTCTCGGCTCTCAACTCTCCTCGGGCAGGAGCCCGAGGTGCCCGATGTCCTTCCACGCGATTCCCTGATAGGCCCCCGGCCGTTCCCCGATGGCGGCCCAGACCTGCTCCGGCTCGATCCCGCCCAGGTCCCGGCCGAGGTCCACGGCCAGCTCCCGCAACGCCTCCGGTAGGCTCTGCGACGCCACATGCGGAGTCAGCGCACGATGGATCTTCTGGATCCGCCCCTGGAAGTTCGTGAAGCTCCCTTCCTTCTCGGCGAAGCCGAGGGCCGGCAGGACCATGTGGGCCAGCGCCGTGGTCTCCGTGGAGAACATGCTGGAGGCCACCAGGAGATCCAGGCGGCCCAGGGCCTCGCGCAGCGGGCGATCCGGGAATGCGCGGACCAGATCCTCCTCGAAGACGAAGAGGGCCTTCAGGCGCCCCTCGGACGCGGCCGCGATCATCCCCGCCACGTCCAGCCCACCCGCACCGGGCAGGATGTCCAGGTCCCGCGCCCCCCGGGTGTTGGCGGTCTTGTCCGTGCGGCGCAGGATCCCGTCCTCGGAGGCGTCGCTCGCCTGGAACTGGACGGGACGCACCCGGAAATCCAGGTGCGGCGTCCCGAGAATCTCCCGGAAGAAGCGCCGGACCAGGAACAGCTCCTCGTTGGTCTGCCGGGACGAGGCGATGCACCCCACCGCCTCGGGGCCGTGCCCTTCCACGACCCGCCGGATGGCGCGGGCCACCCGCAGCAGCAGATCGTCGTAGGCCATCTCTACCCGCGGACCATCCTCGCGCCACGTCGGGACGCGGAGCCGGGCCGGATCGTCCAGGGAGGTGAAGGTGAAGCGCCCCTCGTCGCACATCCACCACCGGTTGACCGCCTGGTTCTCCCGCGGCCGGATGCGGAGCAGCTCCTCGCCCCGCTGGCGGTGGCGGACGTCCAGGACGATGTTGCAGCCGTTGCTGCACAGGGGGCAGACACTCTCGGTGTGCCGCACCAAGTCCCAGGGCCGGGACCGGAACCGGTACTGCCGGGACGTCAGGGCCCCCACGGGGCACAGGTCGATCACGTTACCCGAGTAGGCGTTGTCCAGGACCTTGCCCGGGAACAGGTTGATCTCCGATTGGTCGCTTCGGGAGAAGACCCCCAGTTCCCCGGTCTTGGGGATCTCGTGGCAGAAGCGGACGCACCGGGTGCAGAGGATGCATCGCTCGGCGTCGAAGACGATGTGGGGGCCCAGCATCTTGTGCTTGACCCGTTGAACTTTCTCCTCGACGGACCGGCTCTCGCCCGGGCCGTACGTGAGGGTGTAATCCTGCAGCGGGCACTCGCCGCCCTTGTCGCAGATGGGACAGTCCAGCGGGTGATTCAGGAGGTAGAACTCCAGCACGCCCCGCCGCGCCTTTTCCACCTTTGGCGAGCGGGTGGAAACAACCATCCCGTCCGCCACCGGGGTGTTGCAGGCGATGGCCAGCTTGGGCATCCGCTCCACTTCCACCTGGCACATCCGGCACTGCCCCACCACGCTGAGGCCCGGATGGTAACAGTAGCGCGGGATCTCGATCCCCACCCGCTCCGCCGCCTCGATGATGGTCGTCTGGGCGGGAACGGTGACCTCCACGCCGTCGATCTTCAATGTCGGCATCGCCCTACCCAACGGCAATCCGGCAATTAGGCAATGGGGAATCAAAGGTTCCGGCCTGCCCAGTTGCCCAGTTGCCTAGAAAGCGCCCTTGCCCTCGAAGGGACACGCCCGCCCCCGGATGTGCGCCTCGAACTCCTCCCGGAAATGCTTGAGGTAACTCTCGATGGGCATGGCCGCGGCATCGCTCAGCACGCAGATGGTCTTTCCCTTCATGTTGTCGCACATGTCCAGGAGCACATCCAGGTCCTCTTTCCGCCCCTGGCCGTGCTCGATCCGCCGCAGGACCTTGTGCAGCCAGGCGGTCCCCTCGCGGCACTGGGTGCACTGGCCGCAAGATTCGTGGTGGTAGAAGCGCGAGACGATCTCGCCCACCCGGACCATGCAGACGGTGTCGTCCATGACGATGACCCCGCCGGACCCGCCCATGGACCCGGCCGCCGCCAGCGACTCGAAGTCCATGTTCACGTCCAGGTGCTGCTCCGTCAGGACCGGGGCCGAGGACCCCCCGGGAATCACGGCCTTCAGGCGCCGGCCGTTTGTGACGCCGCCGGCATGGTCGAAGATCAGTTCCCGCAGCGTGACGCTCATGGGGAGTTCGTAGTTGCCCGGCCGCTCCACGTGCCCGCTCACCGAGAAGAGGCGCGGCCCGGTGCTCTTGGGGGGGCCGATGCTGGTGTACCAGTCCGCGCCGCGCAGCACGATGTGGGGGATATTGCTGAGGGTCTCGACGTTGTTGACCACTGTCGGCGACCGGTAGAGGCCCGAGATGGCTGGGAAGGGAGGCTTCATCCGGGGCTGGCCGCGCTTCCCCTCCAGGGATTCCAGGAGACCCGTCTCCTCGCCACAGATGTAGGCGCCGGCGCCCCGGTGGACGTACACGTCCAGGTCAAAGCCGCTGCCCAGGATGTTCCTGCCCAGGAAGCCGCGCCCGTAGGCCTCTCGCAGCGCGCGCTCCAGCACCTGGGCCCCGTAGACGAACTCGCCCCGGCAGTAGATGAAGGCCAGGCGGCAGCCGATGGCGTAGCTGGAGATGATGATCCCTTCGATGAGCTGGTGCGGCTCCTCCTCGATGAGCATCCGGTCCTTGAAGGTCCCCGGCTCGCTCTCGTCGCAGTTGCAGACCAGGTACTTGGCTTTCGGCGAGTCCTTGGGGATGAACCCCCACTTCACCCCGCAGGGAAACCCGGCACCGCCCCGGCCCCGCAGCCCGGACCGCTTCACCGTCTCGATGAGGTCCGCGGGTTGGAATTCCCGGAGCGCCTTGGGGAGCGCCTGGTAGCCTCCGTGGGCGATGTACTCGTCGATCGTCCCGGTGTAGTTCGGGATGTCCTTGTACCGCGTCAGGATCTTCTCGAATGCCATCCCGCGTCTCGCGTTCGGGCCCGGTCGGCCCCGCGTCCTACGCCCTCGAGCCCTGGAGGCGGCCGTTCCGCAACTTCTCCAGCAGTTCGTCGAGCTTGTGGGGCGTCACCCGCTCGTAGAAGACACCGTCAATCTGGATCGCCGGTGCCGTGCCGCAGGACGCCAGACACTCCATCCGTTTGAGAGAGATGAGCCCATCGGGGGTCGTCTCGCCCATCCGGATCCCGAGCCGGTTCTCCAGGTGCCGGATCAGCCGTTCGGCGCCCAGCAGCGAGCAGGTGAGATTCTGGCACACGTAGATCATGTGCTTCCCCACCGGCTCCAGGTGCAGCATGTCGTAGAAGCTGGCCACGCTCATCACATCGGCCGGGCTGAGCGTGAGGTACGCGGCCACCCAGGCGATGGCCTCCGGGCTGAGGTAGCCCACCTCCGCCTGGACGTCGTGGAGGATGGGGATGAGCGCCGAGCGCTTCTCCGGATAGCGCTTGACGAGTTCGTCAAGCCGCTTTTTCGTCTCGACCGAGATCATCCCTCGCCCATTCCTCTCAACTGCCCTACCGGTCGATCTCCCCCAGGACGATATCCAAGGACCCGATCACGGCGACCACGTCGGCCACCAGGCGCCCCTCCACCATCTTGGGCAGGGCCTGGAGGTTCACGAAGGACGGGGCGCGGAAGTGGACCCGGTAGGGTCGGGGGCTCCCGTCGCTCACCAGGTAGCAGCCCAACTCCCCCTTGGGGGCCTCGATGGCCTGATAGACCTCGCCGGCGGGGACCGAGAAGCCCTCGGCGTACAGCTTGAAATGGTGGATGAGAGCCTCCATGGACCGCTTGAGGAGCGGCTTGGGGGGCGGGATCAGCTTGGGGTCCGCCACGTTGACGGGGCCGGGCATGAGGCGCTCCAATGCCTGGCCGGCGATCCGATGGCTCTGCCGCATCTCCGCCAGGCGGACCAGGTACCGGTCGTAGACGTCCCCGGTCTTGCCCAGCGGGATGTCGAAGCTGTACCGCTCGTAGCCGCTGTAGGGGTGGGTCCGGCGCACGTCATAGGCGACCCCGCAGGCCCGCAGGCCCGGCCCGGTCAGGCCCAGTGCGATGGCGTCCTCCCGCTTGATGGTCCCGATCCCGACCGTGCGCTGGCGCCAGAGCGGGTTCGCCGTGAGGAGCGCCTCGTACTCCGCCAGGCGATCCGGGAAGGTCTTCAGGAAGGCCTTGACCGCCTCCTCGAAGCCCGGGGGCAGGTCGGACGCCAGACCCCCCACGCGGAAGTAGCTGGACATCATCCGCTGGCCGCTCACCGCCTCGTAGAGGTCCAGGATCGCCTCCCGCTCCCGGAAGCAGTACAGGAAGACGGACATGGCCCCGATGTCCAGGGCGTGGGTGCCCAGCCAGACCAGGTGGCTCTTGATCCGGGTGAGCTCCGTGAGCAGGACCCGGATCGTCTGGGCCCGCTCGGGCACCGAGATCCCCAGGGCCTTCTCGATGGCCAGGACCAGGGCCAGGTTGTTGGAGAGCGGCGCCAGGTAGTCCATCCGGTCGGTCAGGGGGATGCCCTGCTGGTATCGCTTGCTCTCCAGTCCCTTCTCGATCCCGGTGTGGAGGTAGCCGATGTGGGGGACGCACGTGACCACCACCTCGCCGTCCAGCGTGAGGACCAGGCGGAGTACCCCGTGGGTCGAGGGGTGCTGGGGCCCCATGTTGAGGGTCATGGTCCGGGGAGAGGTCATGCCGGCTCTTCCTCCCACCACCTGGGCGACGCTTCCACCGGGTAATCCTTGCGCAAGGGGTGGCCTTCCCAATCGTCGGGCATCAGGATGCGCCGGAGGTCCGGGTGTCCCGCGAAGGCCACGCCGAACAGGTCGTACACCTCCCGCTCGTGCCAGTTGGCCGTCTCCCACACGCCGGTCACCGTGGGGATCGCTTCCCCGTCGTCCACGCGGACCTTGAGCCGCAGCCGGCGCCCGTGCTGGAGCGAGTAGAGGTTGTAGACCACCTCGAAGCGCGGAGAGGATTGGGGGAGTTGGAGACGGTCCACGGCCGTGACATCCGACAGGAGATCGAAGGCCATATCCGAGTCGTCGCGGAGGAACCGGCAGACGCGCACCAGATCCTGCGGCGAGAGGACCACGGTCGTCTCGTTCCGCCAGACCTTGACCTCACGCAGGGCCTTGCCGAACTGCTCCCGCAGGCGTTGGAGGACCAGACTCTCCACCGCCTGTGTCTCTTCCCCTTCGGGTGCCACCCGGCCCTCTACGTCACCCATGCCGTCGTCTTCGCGCCCCTCGGGTTCCTCTGGGTGCATCCATCATTCGGGGCCCCATCCCCGCGAAATTGTCGATTTGCAATTGCCGATTACCGATTGGGGAAATCGGAAATCCAAAATCGTCAATCGAAAATCAGGGTCGGGTCCCTCCCCGTGGCCCCTCTGCCCCCCCTCGCGGCTCTCGGCTCGCGGCTCTCGGCTCTCAGTCCCACTCCAATCCGCCCTTCTTCCAAACGTAGAAGTACCCCGCGAGCAGGACGAGCAGGAACGTCCCCATGGCGGCGAGGCCGAACATCTTGAGCTGCTTGAAGACCACCGCCCAGGGATACAGGAAGACGATTTCCATGTCGAAGATGATGAAGAGCATCGCCACGAGGTAGAACTTGATCGAAAACGGCTCCCGGGCGGTGCCCACCGGCTCCACCCCGCACTCGTAGGGCGAGAGCTTCTCGGGGTCGGGCCGGCGCGGACCCAGGAGGGCGGACAGCAGGATGGAGCCGCCCGCGAAGAGCGCCGCCAGAACCACCAGGATCAGGATCGGCACATAATCGAGGAGCATGCCAGGAGACTCACCTGCGCGCGGAGCGCAACCGCATCCGCATCAAGCATGTGAAGCATCGCACATTAAGGAGGCAAAAACAGGGGGGACCCGCCAGGACGAGCGCGAGGTCCCCCCGAGCGACGCTAGCCGCCGAACGGCTTCACGAAGAAGATGATCAGCGAGATGAGAAGCACGTAGATCGCCAGCGATTCGATCAGGGCCAGACCGATGATCATGGCCACCTGGATTCGGGGCGCCGCATTCGGCTGCCGGGCGATGCCCTCGAGGGCTGCAACGATGGCCCGGCTCTGCCCGATTGCCGCAGCACCCGAGGCGATCGCCATGGCGAAGCCGCCCGTGATGATGCTGATCACACCCACCGACATCCCACTGCCCCCGGGCGCCCCGGCCTCGGCCGCGAAGGCCGACCCGGCCGCCAGGAGAAGAAGTGCCATTGTCACCCACGCCACCCGTCCGCCAAAGCCGCCCATCCACTCCCTCCTTTCCAATGACCCGTCATGAGGTCCGCCAGGCCCAGCGTCCGCCCGCGCGCGCATTACGCGGCGGGGCGGCCTGGCGCGGACATGTCAGCGCCTGAATGCTCTCCCGATCTCAGTGATGCTCCTCGCCGTGCCCCACCTCCACGGCGCCGGCGATATACACCATGGACAGCATGATGAAGACGAAGGTCTGCACGATGGCCGTGAACAGGCTCAGGGGCAGCATGATCCCCAGCCAGATCAAATAGGGCATCACCAGCCACGCCAGGGAGATCAAGATGACAATAACGCTCTCCTCGCCAAAGATGTTGCCGAAGAGCCGGATGGAGAGAGACACCGGCCGTGCGAGGTGCCCGATGAACTCGATGACGAACATGATGGGGGCCAACCACCATATCGGGCCGCAGAAGTGCTTCAGGTAGTTCAAAAAACCGTGCTTCCGGATACCGGCAACGTTGTACCAGATGAACACGGTCACCGCCAAGGCCACGGTGGTGTTCCAGTTGGCCGTGGGTGGTTGGAAGCCGGGGATGTTGCCCAGGAGATTGCTGGTCAGGATGAACAGCCCGGCCGTCCCGATCAGGGGGAGGAACTGTCGTCCCTGCCGGCCGATCATCTGATCCAGCAGGCCGCAAAACCACTCGATCACGACCTCGACGAAGTTCTGAAGCGGCCCGGGGACAGGGCGGAGGGCGCGGGTCCCCAGCGCCCCCACCACCACCAGGATCCCCATGATCAGCCAGGTGAAAGTGACATGCGCCGGCATCCACTTCCCTGGGACGGTCAAGGCCGGGTGAATCTTTCCCAGGACGACCAGGAAGTTCGGCAACTGCACGACGGGCGCATGGTGGAGCTCGACCTGGCGCGGAGCGAAGAAAAGGCTCAGCCCGAGGTTCACCACCACCAGTCCAGCCAGGATGAACCAGAACCCTTTGCCGCTGGATGGCTTGCTGGCCGCTTCCGTCGTCATAGTCCTCTCGCGTTCCGCAGAAATCCGTGTGCAGGCCCCCGCCACGCCTTCCGGCTACCGGCGCCCGCGCCCCAGCATGCCCACGTCCCGGAACAGGTTCAGAAACCCCGCCGCGATCCCGAACAGCGTGAACATCAGCGTCAGCCACGGGCGGGTGCCGAGCACACGATCCAACCCGTATCCGATCGCCAGGCCGATGGCCGTGGCGGCCACCAGGGATACGCCGATGGTGCTTAACCGGGCGAGCTGCCTGAGGACCGAGGGTTCATCGTTTGGCATACCATGCCCCCGGTCAGGCGCGGGGCACCAGGAGGCGGGAAAGCCTCCCTTTTCTATCCACGAATCTCCCCGGTGTCAAGCCCTTCCCCCGACTTGTAGGGAAATCAACAATCCGAAATCCAAAATCCGCAATCCTGCGGGGGGGGCTAGCCTGCGATCCCTGCCGCGGAGGCTTTCGCAAATTCCAGGACCGGTCCCGGAAAGATGCCGAGGAGCAGCGTGACCGCCGCAGCGAGGAACAGGGCCAGGTACAGGGCCGGCGACCGGCTCAGGGCGATCCCCTGCGGCGGCAGATCCCGCATGTACATCACCATCACCACCCGCATGTAGTAGAAGAGCGAGATGGCCGAGTTGATCACCGCGATGAGGACCAGCCAGATGTACCCGGCCTCCACCGCGGCGGCGAACAGGTAGAACTTCCCGACGAAGCCGGCCGTGGGCGGAATGCCCGTCAGGGACAGCAGGAACAGCAGCATGACGGCGGCGGCCAGCGGGCTCCGCTGGGCCAGGCCGGTGAAGTCGTCGATCTGATCCCCCCGCACCGTCCCGCGGGCGAGCAGGATCACCATCCCGAAGGCCCCGATCGTCATGCAGGCGTACACCAGGCTATAGAAGAGGACCGCCGCCACCCCGAGCTGGCTGCCCACCACGGGCCCGATCAAGAGGTAGCCCATGTGGGCGATGGTGCTGTAGGCCAGCATCCGCTTGATGTTGGCCTGGGCGATGGCCACGAGATTCCCGATGGTCATGGTGAGGACCGCCAGCACCCAGAACAACAGGCTCCAGTCCGCCTGGAGGCCCGGCATGGCCAGCAGGAAGACCCGCACCAGGACCGCGAGGCCCGCCAACTCGGCTGCCCCGGCCATGAAAGCCACCACGGGCGTGGGCGCCCCCTCGTACATGTCCGGCAGGTACATGTGGAAGGGCACGGCCGCGATCTTGAAGCCGAAGCCCGCCGCCAGCAGAACCATGGCCATGAGGAGCGCCGGGTTGCTGAAGGTCCCCATCCCGATCGCCCGGGCGATGGCCTCCAGGTTGGTGCTCCCGGCAAATCCGTAGAGCAGAACCATCCCGTAGAGGACCACCCCCGTCGAGAACACCCCCATGAGGAGGTACTTGAGGGCCCCCTCGTTGCACCGCTGGTCACCCTTGAGGAACCCGCACAGGACATACGTGCAGACCGCCATGGTTTCCAGCCCGACGAAGAGCGAGAGGAGATCGGCCGCCGACGCCATGAGCATGGTCCCCAGGGTGGCGAACAGCAGGAGGGCATTGAACTCACCCACGGCCATCCCCTGCTCCTGCAGGGTCCGGGCGGAGAGCAGGATGACGATGATGGTGCTGAGGAGGAACACCACCTTGAAGAAGTTTGCGTAATTGTCCACCACGTGCAGGCCGCTGAAGGCGAGCGATCGCGCCGGGCCGGCCGTTTGGCGGAGGACGAGACCCAGCGCGACGGTCACCCCCACCACGCTCACGCCGCCCAGCCAGCCCCGATTCCGGCCGCGCACGGCGATATCCAGTAGCAGCACCAGGAGGCCGGTGACCGTGATGACGATCTCGGGCGCCGCCAGGGCCAGGTCCGCCAGATTGACCAGTGGGGTCATCGGGCCACCACAGAGATGCGAGCCGCGAGCCGCGAGCCGAGATTGGCAACTTGGCGATCTGGCACTTTGGCAATCAGACGATCCGCCGATTCGGCAATCTGGGATCCCGGGTTCCCCAGTGGCCCGATCCCCGATTCGCCGATTCGCCGATTCCCCGATTCCCGGGTACCCCCTGGGTGCGCCGGGTTACCGACTTGCCCAGTTGCCGCCGCCTGCTTCGCCCCGACCGCCTTCCCGGCCGCGCCCTTTTCCACGGTCTGGATCACGTTGGCCACCGAGGCTTCCATGGCCTTGAGGAACGGCGCCGGGTACAGGCCGATCCAGAAGCAGAAGGCAATAATGGGCAGCAGTGTGGCCATCTCGCGGGCGTCCAGGTCGTGCAGGCTCTTGTTTTCCTCCTTGGTGACCTCGCCGAACATGGTCCGCTGGTAGAGCCACAGCATGTAGGCGGCGCCCAGGATGATCCCTGTCACGGCGAAGGCGGCCCACCACCACCGGACCTGGAACGCCCCGATGAGGATCAGGAACTCGCCGATGAAGCCGTTCAGCCCCGGCAGCCCCATGGATGCGAACATGATGATGGCGAAGAGGGTCGCGAAGACCGGCATCGGCCGGGAGATCCCGCCCAGCTCGGAGATCAGCCGGGTGTGCCGGCGGTCATAGATCAGGCCCACGACCAGGAACAGCCCTCCCGTGGACAGCCCGTGGTTGATCATCTGCAGGAGGCTGCCCTGGACGCCCTGGGGATTGAAGGCGAACATCCCCAGCATGACGAAGCCCATGTGGCTGACGGAGCTGTAGGCGATCAGCCGCTTCATGTCCGGCTGGACCATGCAGACCATGGCCCCATAGATGATGGCGATGATGGACAGGACGAAGATGAGCGGCACGAAGTGCTGGCTGGCCTCGGGGAACATGGGCAGGTTGAAGCGCAGGAACCCGTAGGTCCCCATCTTCAGCAGGACGCCCGCCAGGATCACCGACCCGGCCGTGGGGGCGTCGGTGTGGGCGTCGGGCAACCAGGTGTGGAACGGGAACATGGGGACCTTGATGGCGAAGGAGAGGGCGAAGGCCAGCCATACCAGGTCCTGGAAGCTCAGCGGCACCCCCAGGAAGTTGATGACCGGCGTGTTGGGATAGGCGACCCGCATCAGCTGGAGGACGTCGAAGGTATATCGTCCGGTCTGGCCCCCCGCGTAGAAGTACACCGCCAGGATCCCCAGCAGCATGATGACGCTGCCGAACAGCGTGTACAGGAAGAACTTGATGGCCGAGTAGAGGCGCCGGTCGCTGCCCCAGACCCCGATGAGGAAGTACATGGGGACCAGCATGACCTCCCAGAACACGTAGAAGAGGAAGAAGTCCAGGGCCACGAAAACCCCCAGCATCCCGGTCTCCAGGATGAGGAGGAAGATGTAGAATTCCTTCGTCCGCTGCTTGATGGATTCGTAGGAGCACAGGACGGCGATGGGTGACAGGAACGTGGTGAGCATCACCAGCCACAGGCTGATCCCATCCAGTCCGAAGAAGTAGGTCGCCCCGATGGTGGGGATCCAGTTTAGCCGCTCCACGAATTGCACGGCCGCCGTGGACCGGTCGTAGTACAACGGCAGGAGGAGCGAGGCCGCGAAGCTGGCCAGGGAGACGAGGAAGGCCAGGTTGCGGATGGCCCGGACCCGCTCCCGTCCCACCAGGAGCAGCAGGACCACCCCGACCAGCGGCAGGAAGGTGATGAGCGACAGGATCGGAAATCCGAGGATGTTCCCCTGCTCGGTCATACGGCCGCTCCTTGCGTGCTCAGACCGTGGAACTCACCTAAAAGAAGAAATACAGAGAGACGATCACGAAGATCCCCATGGCCATGGCCAGGAGGTAGTTCTGAATCACTCCCGTCTGGATGCGCTTGAAGGCCTGGCTCCCTCCCTGGATCAAGTCGGCAATGGCATTCACCAGGCCGTCCACCCCGCGGAAGTCGAATCGCGCCGAGAGATGGCTCGCGAAAACCGTCAGCCAGCTCGCGCCGTTCACGGCGCCGTCCACCCCCTTGGCGTCCACGAACCACAAGCGGTGACACAGCCACTTCCCGAAGTCTACGAAGACGGCGTTGTAGATCTCGTCCACCCAGTACTTGTTGAGGAGGAGGGTGTACCCCCCCCGGAACCGCTCCGCCATCCGATCCGCCAGCTCCCGCCGGCGCAGGTACATCTGGTAGGCCAGCGCGATCCCGGCGGCCGCGATGGCGACCGAAACCAGCGCCATGGTGAATTCGGACGGCCCCTGGTGTCCTGCCCTCTCTCCCCCGGCCTGGGCCGCTCCCTCGCCGGCAGCCCGGAACACCGGGTTCACGAAGGTGTAATACGGGCTGTGCTCCGGCGAGGTGCCGAAGAGTCCGGCCCCGAAGGCAAAGATCGCCAGGATGATCAGCGGGACCGCCATCACGCGGGGCGACTCGTGAATGTGGTGCGCCACGTGGGGATCCACGCGGGATTCCCCCTCGAAGGTGACGAAGTAGAGGCGGAACATGTAGAACGCCGTGCCGAACGCCCCCGCCGCCCCCAGGGCCCAGAGCCAGACGTGGCCCGAGGCGATGGCGGCATGCAGGATCTGGTCCTTGGACCAGAACCCCGCCAGGGGGAAGATGCCCGCGTTGGCCAGCGCGGCCAACAGGAAGGTATAGGCCGTGATAGGCATGTGCTTCCGCAGGCCGCCCATCTTCCGAATGTCTTGCTCCCCGCCAAGGCCGTGGATCACCGAGCCGGAGCCCAGGAACAGGAGCGCCTTGAAGAAGGCGTGGGTCGCCAGGTGGAAGATGGCGCTGGCGTAGGCCCCGACTCCGGCCCCCAGGAACATGTACCCGAGCTGCGAGATGGTCGAGTAGGCCACCACCCGCTTGATGTCGTTCTGGACCAGGGCAATCGTGGCAGCAAACACTGCCGTCAGCGCCCCCACCGTGGCCACCACGGTCATGCTGACCGGCGCCGCGTCGAATAGGGCGCTGGATCGGGCAACCATGTACACGCCCGCGGTCACCATGGTGGCGGCGTGGATCAACGCCGAGACGGGCGTCGGCCCCTCCATGGCATCGGGCAGCCAGACGTACAGCGGGAGCTGGGCCGACTTGCCCACCGCGCCGGTGAAGAGCAGGAGGGTCATCCAGGTGGCCAGGCTCAATCCGAAGACGGAGGGCCGCGTCAGGATCTCAAGCACCTCCGGCACCTGGGGGAAGATCTCGGCGTAGTGCAGCGACCCGAAGGTCCGCCAGATCAGGAACACGCCCAGCAGGAATCCGGCATCCCCGATCCGGTTGACCACGAAGGCCTTCTTTCCGGCATCCGACGCCGACTGCTTCTGATACCAGAACCCGATGAGCAGGTACGAGCACAGCCCGACGCCCTCCCACCCAAGGAACATGAGCAGGTAGTTGTTCGCCAGGACCAGGATGAGCATGGAGCCCATGAAAAGGTTCATGTAGGTGAAGAACCGGGCGTACCCCGGGTCCCCGTGCATGTAGCCGATGGAGTACACGTGGATGAGGAACCCCACGAACGTGACCACCAGCATCATCACGGCGGAGAGGGGATCCACCTGGAACCCCACGGTGGCATGGAAGTCCCCCACCGGGACCCACGAGTAGACATCCCAGTTGAGCGTGCGCCCGGTCAGGACCTGGAGAAAGATCCCCAGGGCAATCAGGAAGGAGAGCCCGGTCGTCCCTACCCCCAGCAGGTGGGCGCGCTCCCTGACCCACCGTCCGAAGATTCCGTTGATGACCACGCCGACCAGGGGGAGGGTCGGTACCAGCCAGATCAGTTTCAGCATACGCTCATCCTGAGGAACCGTAAGGCGTCAGGCGGGAGGCGTCAGGCGAAGACCGAGGTTATCTCCCCTCACGCCTTACGCCTCACGTTTCACGATTCGCCGTTCGCGGCTCTCGGCTCTCCGCTCTCGGCTCTCCATCACCACTTCATCAAGTTTATTTCGTCCACGTTCACGGTCTTGAAGTTGCGATACAGGCCCAGGACGATGGCCAGGCCGACGGCCGCCTCGGCCACCGCCACCGTGATGACGAAGATGGCAAAGACTTGCCCCTGGAGCATCGTCTGGGGCAAGTACCGGGCGAAGGCGATGAAGTTGAGGTTGACGGCGTTCAGCATCAACTCGATGGACATGAGGATGGCGATGGCGTTCCGCCGGGTCAGTGCCCCGAACACCCCCAGGCTGAAGATGATCCCCCCCAGGATCAGATAATGGCTCAGTGGAATCATCGCTCTCGGCTCGCGGCTCGCGGCTCGCGGCGGCTCGACTGAGCTCGCCGAAGTCTCTCGGCTCTCGCCTCTCTCACGTTTCACGCATCACGTTTCACGCATCACGGCGCTCGGCTCTCTACTCTTTCCTTGCGAGGATGATGGCCCCCACCATCGCCGCCAGCAGCAAGACGGACACCGCCTCGAAGGGCAGCGCGTAGGTGGTCAAGAGGGCCCGCCCCAGGAACGGCGCGGTTTCCGGCAGGCGTGGAGGCCCTGACATCGCGGGAATCCCGGACGTGGAGGCGTAGATCAGGCCGACCAGCAGGCCGACCGCCGCGATGGCGCTCAGGATGACCTGGTCGTTCACCACCCGTGCTGTCGTGACACCGATCCGGCTGGTCAGCATGATGGCGAAGAGCAGCAGGATCGTGATCCCGCCGACGTAGATGAGGACCTGGACCGCCGCGAGGAATTCGGCGTCCAGCAGGACGTACAGGGCGGCCATACCGCAAAAACAGAAGATGAGCGCCACGGCCGCCCGCACGATATTCTTCCCCAGGACCACCACGGCCGCCGCCCACACCGTGAACGCCGCCAGGAAGTAGAAGATGCCGAGCTTGAGCGTCATCGCCGCCTCATCCACCCCGCCTGCGGCTGCCTACGTTCTCTCCCCGACCCGCACCGTCCTGGCCGCGGGCCGAGCCGCCAGCAGGATGGCGACGAGGAGCAGGATCACGATCCCGCCCACGTATAGGAGGGCTTGTTTCCCCAGGACCAGAACCAGTCCCGTGACGATCAGGTTGGCAAAGGAGATGGGCAGGAGCACCTTCCAGGCAAACGCCATGAGCTGGTCTACGCGCAGCCGGGCCAGGGTCCACCGCAGCCACATCATGACGAAGATCAGGAAGTAGCACTTCACCTGGAACCACACCAGGCCGAAGAGGCCGTGGGCCACCTCCCGGGGGAGGCCCGGCAGCGGGATCCAGGGGCCGTGCCAGCCGCCCAGGAACACGGTGGTGGCAATGGCCGACACCACGAACATGTTGGCGTACTCCGCCAGGAAGAACATCGCAAAGCGCATGCCGCTGTACTCGACGTGGAACCCGGCGACCAGCTCCGACTCCGCCTCCGGGATGTCGAAGGGCAGGCGGTTGCACTCCGCCAGGGCGCAGGTAAAATAGATGAGGAAGGCCACGATCTGGGGGAAGACGAACCATCCCGGCAGGATGCCGAACCAGCGGCCGGATTGGGCCTCCACCAGCTTCCCCATGCTCATGGTCCCCGCGATCATCACCGGACCCAGCAGCGACAGGACCAGGGGAACCTCGTAGCTCACCGCCTGCGCGGCGGAGCGCAGGGCGCCGAGGGTCGCGTACTTGTTGTTCGAGGACCAGCCGGCCATGATGATCCCCACCACCACCAGCGACGAGATGGAGACCATGTACAGGATGCCGATGTTGAGGTCCCGGACGATGAGGCCCGGCGCCCAGGGGATGGTGACGTAGGCGGCCACGGTGGCTCCGAACACGACCATGGGGGCCAGGACGAAGACCACCTTGTCGGCACCCGCGGGGATGATATCCTCCTTGAGGAGCAGCTTGATGCCGTCCGCGATGCTCTGGGCCCAGCCGTGCCAGCCGCCCACCCGCATGGGTCCGTACCGCACCTGGATGTGGGCGCTGATCTTCCGCTCCCACCAGATCATGAACATGGCGGCCACGGAGATGTAGGCGAGCACGACGCTGACCACGATCACCATCACGACCAGCGTGGGGACGATCCAGGGAATGCCCCAGGCCGCCATGGCCGCGTAGAAGCGCTCGACCAAACTGGCAAAGGTCATCATGGCAGGTCACACTGTGCCGGCGGGCCCGGGAAATGATCCCCCTTCGGCCTCACCGATCCACCTCGCCCAGGACGATATCCACGCTCCCCAGCACCGCCACGCAATCCGCCACCAGGCACCCCTTGAGCATCTCCGGCAGCGCGCTCAGGTTGACGTAGGCCGGGGACCGCACCTTGTACCGGTAGGGCTTGGGCGAACCGTCGCTGATGATGTAGAAGCCGATCTCCCCTCGGGGGCTCTCCGCCCGGGAATAAATCTGGCCCGCGGGCGGCTTGATGGTCTTGGGCATCTTTGCCATGACCTCGCCCGGCGGCAACTGGGCCAGGGCCTGCTCCACGATCTTGACGCTCTCCTCCATCTCCCTCCGCCGGACCATGTAGCGGGCCCAGACGTCGCAGGTTTCGAAGACCGGGATGTCGAACTCGAACCGGTCGTAAATCGAGTAGGGGTCGTTCCGGCGCAGGTCCCACTTGATGCCGCAGGCCCGGAGCATCGGCCCGCTCAGCCCGTAGTCCACCGCCACCTGCGGGGGGCTGATCCCGACGCCCTGCACCCGCTTCTGGAAGAGGATGTTGTCGGTCATGATGGCGTCGTACTCGGGCAGGCGCGGTTTGAACCACTCCAGGAAGACCTGGCAGTCGGTCAGGAAGGTCTCCGGGAAGTCCATGGGCATCCCGCCGATCCGGTAGAAGCTGTAGTTCAACCGCTGCCCGGTCACCGACTCGAACAGGTCCAGGATCATCTCCCGCTCGCGGAAGCAGTACATGAAGATGGTGAAGTTCCCCAGGTCCAGGCCGAAGGTCCCCAGCCAGATCAGGTGGCTGGCGATCCGCTGGAGCTCCGCCAGGATGACCCGCATGTACTCCGCCCGCTCCGGGATCTTCTGGCCCATGAGCCGCTCGACCGCCAGCACGTAACCGAAATTCATGCTCATGGACGCCAGGTAGTCCAGGCGGTCGGTGTAGGGAATGATCTGGGTGTAGTTCCGGTTCTCGCCGATCTTCTCGTGGCACCGGTGGAGGTACCCGATGTAGGGGATGCAGTCGATGATGTACTCCCCGTCCAGCTTCAGCATGAGGCGGAGCACCCCGTGGGTGGAGGGGTGCTGCGGCCCCATGTTGACGTACATCTCCTCCATGGTCTCGCCGGTCCGCTCCATCACGACCGTCGTGCCGATGGGTATTGGCCTGTCCATATCAAACCACCTATCCTGCACGGGCCCGCAACCCCGCCTACTCTCGATTTTCGATTTTGGATTGTGGATTGCCGATTGACCGGATCAATCGTAAATCGTCACTCCCCAATCGCAAATCTGCAACCCCGCCTACTCTCGATTTTCGATTTTGGATTGTGGATTGCCGATTGACCGGATCAATCGTAAATCGTCAATCCCCAATCGCAAATCCCCGCTACGCCGTCGCCGGCTTTGCCGGCGTCGGGGGCTGGAGGGACTTGGCGTCCTTGGGCGCGGCCTTGTCTCCCTCGGCCTTGGCGAGCTTCTCCTCCATGCCGTACTCCGTATATGGCACGAGGCGCTCGTCGGTGTAGTCCTTGCGCAGGGGGTAGCCCACCCAGTCCTCCGGCAGCAGGATGCGCCGCAGATCCGGGTGCCCGTCGAAGCGGACCCCGAACAGATCGTAGCATTCCCGCTCGTGCCAGTTGGCCCCGCGCCAGATGTCGGTCACGGTCCGGACCACGGAATTGTCACGGTCCACCGGCACGCGGAGGTGCACCTTGTTGAGATGCTGGAGCGAGGACAGGTCATAGACCACCTCGAGGTGGGGTATCCAGTCAGCCCCGCTAATGCAGTTCAAGTACTCGAAGCCGATGTCCCGCACGAGGCGGCAGACCTCCCAGCTCTTCTCCGGCTTGACCGTGAGCCGAACCTCGACGCCCTTCACCTCGCTCTCGGTGATGGCGTCGCCGAACTTCTGCTTGAGTTGCTCCAGGATCTCTTCCGGCGTCATCGCTCTTCTGTCGATTCGTCGACTCGTCAAGAAGTCAACTAGTCACGTACTCCGTGCAGCGACCAGTTGACCAATTGACGAATTGACCATTTGACTCTTGGCCGTTAGTCAAATCGTCCCTGAACAGCCGGATTGTTCTTCCCATTTGACTAATTGACGACTCGACCAGTTGACGGTTCTTAGGCCCACTCCAGGGCCCCCTTCTTCCAGGCGTACGCCAGGCCCACCAGCAGGATCCCGATGAATACCATCATCTCAAGGAAGGCGAACATGCCCAGCTCCCGGAAGACGATGGCCCACGGAAACAGGAACACCGTCTCGACCGCGAACACGATGTACACCAGGGCGTAGAGGTAGTACCGAACGTGGAATCGGACCCAGCCGATCCCGATCGGCTCTTCCCCGCATTCATAGGTGGTGAGCTTTTGGGGGTTGGGGTTATGCGGACGGATGATCCTGGAGAGGACCTCGATGTTCAGAACGACGAACAGGACGCCGACGACCAGGAAAAAGCCGACATAGGCATAATCCGCCGCCATGGGGCCTCCTCCCCTGGAACCGAAGATGAGCGGTGAGCAGATCGCCGAGGCGAGACAGGTTTAGCGAGGCTGTGGTCTGCGAGCCCTTCCCATTCACAAAAAAAGCCCTGAACCAGGGCTACGCGAACCTCGTGAACACCGCTACAAGCTTGGCGGTTTTCTAACATGGGGTTCCACCCCTGTCAAGGGGAAATGCGGTCGCCGAGGTTCCCTGAATTGTCCAATTCCATCGGTCTTTAGGTGGGATGGCGATCGCTGCCCATCCCGGGGATGGGAATGGGGTAGGTGATTTGTCAGGTTAAAGAAAGCAGTACCGACAGGAGCAGGCCGGCGGCGATCACGAAGGGAAGGTCCACACCCAGAAGGAGCGCCGCGAAGGCGCCGGCTGACAGGAGGACGCCGGGCCAGTCGGTGAGGGCCACGGTCCCGAAACGGACGAGCAGCGACAACAGCATCCCCACGAACGAGGCGATGACCCCGCGGATCAAACCCTGCGCCGCGCCCTTCTGGCTCCATGTCCGGAACCGGGGCGCCACCACCACCAGGATGACCCAGGACGGGAAGAAGATGGCCAGGGTCGCCAGGACCGCTCCGAGCGGTCCCCAGCCGGCGTACCCGATGAACGTGGCCGTCAGCATGATCGGGCCCGGCGTGATCTGTCCCAGGGCGATGCCGTCCATGAACATCTGGGTGGAGAGCAAACCGAGTTTATCCACCACCTGCTGCTGGATCAGCGGGATCATGGAGTAGCCGCCGCCAAAGGCCACGGAGCCGATCCCCAGAAACGCCAGGCACAGCCGTGCCAACCTGGGAGCCGCCATCCACATCGCCAAGAGGACGGCCAGCGTTCCCCCGGCGAGCGCCGACCACACGAGAGGCGTGACGGCCCCAACAGGGCTCCCCGATCGGTCAGATGTCTCGCCAGGTTCCCCCCGCCCCCGCGAGGTCAGGAAACCCACGGCGGCCGCGCCGAGGATCACCACGAAGACGTTGACCCGCCACACGTAGGCCAGGCCGGCGGCCAAGGCGATCGCCAAGGTGGGCAGCGTGGGCAGCATCGTCCTGGCCAGGCGTAGGCAGGCATAGGCCAGGATGGCCACCACGACCGCCGCGACCCCGTGGGAGAGCGTCTGAACGATGGGGAGCGCCTGCCAGCGGAAGTACAGTGCGGACAGGACCAGGACCAGCAGGGCCCCGGGAAGGATGAAGCACGCCGCGGCCGCGGCCGCCCCGGCCGGCCCGCGGAGCACGAGGCCCACATACGAGATCACCTGGGTCAGCGTGGCGCCCGGGATCAGTTGACAGAGGGCCAGGCCCTCGGCGAACTCCTTGGCGCCAACCCAGCGCCGCCGATCCACCACCACGTCCCGGACGTGGCCCACCATGGCCGGCCCCCCGTAGGCCGTGAGGCCGAGCCAGAGGCAGGCCTTGCAGAGATCGCGATAGGAGACCGGCGCGGCCGCCTGGGGCAACCTCCCCACCCCTCCCACGCCCTCGCCTCTCACGCCCTGATCCATTCCAAAATTTGCTCCAAAGGAACGCCGAGGGGAGCTCCTTCCTGTCAGAACACTTCGCTCCCGAACAAACACCGGAAGAGTTTAGCTAGGCCCTCTTCCCCACACAAGCTCAATCGGCAAAAGTCAAGAACCAGCGGACAGGCGCGGAGGCAGAGGTAGTACCGACCAGAATCCTCATCACCTCAACGCCCCTTGCTGCAGTCAGCCCTGGCGGTTTCTTCTCAGGTTGCTGTAGAATGACGCCGGTTACCTACGAGACAGTCGCAAGGGACATCCTCCATGTCGAACCCACCTCGGAAAGTGCCACGGGCTCGGCTGCCAGTACGAAGTTTGTTGGCCGCCGTTTTGCTGTTGTCGCTTGGCCTTCTTGCGGTGACGCTTTTGAACTACCGTACTGCGGTCCGAGTGGCGGAGGAGACGCTGCGGAACCAGGGGGTGAGCATCAGTCTGGAGTTGGCAGCGGAGGCGCGGGCTCGGAGCGCGTGGGAGGGCCCCGCACTTCAGGGGCAGGTGACCGAGCAGCACCGGCGGGAGGTCGCCTTCGTTGCCATCATTGATCGGGATGGGACGGTCCTGGCGCACACGAACCCCCGCTTGGTTGGAGCCCCGCTGGAGGACGCGGCCTTCCTGAGTGTCCGAGAGACAGGGCAGCTCCTTGGCAGGATGGTGATCCTCGGGACCGGGGAAGAGGTCTACGAGCTGACCATGCCCTTCCATGTCCCGTCTGGAGGGCCCGGCGCGAAAACAGACGCCAATCAGCCTCGGTTCCGCATCCTCCGCCTCGCCCTCCACACTGCGCCCGCGCGCCAGATCGTCCACCAGGCTCAGGCCCAAGTGATATTCGTCGGCGTCCTCGTCCTGGTCCTGCTGGGTCTCAGCGTCTGGCAGATCCGCACCCTCCGGCGCTACCTCACCCTCCAGGAGGAAGCGGCCCGGCAGGAGCGGTTGGCGGCGTTAGGCGGGATGGCGGCCGTACTCGCCCACGAGATCCGGAACCCCCTCGGGGCCATCAAGGGGCTCGCTCAGTTCCTGGGGGAGAAGCGGGCAAGCGACGCGACCCAGACGGAGATGACGCAGACGATCGCCGCCGAGGCCACCCGGCTGGAGCGCTTGGTGAACGATCTCCTCACCTATGCGCGGCCCCGGCCACCGGAACTCCAGCCGACGAACCTTTTGGCCGCGCTTCGCGAGGTAATGGCCCTGGCACACCCGGCAGCGGACGCCGCTGGAGTGAAGGTCCGCCTGGAGATGAGCGATGTGCTCTCCAAGGTAATAGCCGACCCGGAGCAGATGAAGCAGCTCTTCGGCAACCTGGTGCTCAACGCCCTTCAGGCGATGCCGAACGGCGGTGCGCTCACGATCACGGCCCGGGTTCAGGAGCCGGCGACCGGGGAAAAGGCCGCTCTGTATGCATCACGCTTTCCGACGCCCACTGGGCGGTGGGTCGAGATCAGCATGGAGGACACGGGGCCGGGGATTCCCGAGGCGGACCTGCCGCGGATCTTCGAGCCATTCTACACGACGCGGACCAAGGGGACCGGCCTGGGTCTCGCCATCTGCCGGCAGATCGTCGAGGCGCACGGCGGGACGATCCGAGTCTCCCGCACCGGGCAGGAGGGCACGGCGATCGAAGTGACACTCCCGCAGGAGGCACCCACCGATGGCTAAGGGGAAGGCCAGCATTCTTGTGGTGGACGACGAGGCGGCCATGCGCCTCCTGGTCACGTCGGTGCTAAGAGACGAGGGACACGATGTGACGGCGGCAGCCAGCGGCGAGGAGGCACTCCAGCTCGTCGCCAAGCGTCACTACCATCTGATCATCACCGACCTGAAGATGCCCGGGATCTCCGGCCTGGAGGTCCTGGAGGCGGTGCGGCGAGACGATCCCGAGACTGCGGTGATCCTCCTGACCGCGTTCGGGACCGTGGAAGGTGCCGTCGAGGCGATGCGCAAGGGGGCAGCCCATTACCTGCTGAAGCCGCTGGCCAACCCGGATGAGCTACGCCTGGCCGTCCGGAGGGTACTGGAGGAACGGCGCGTGGCGGACGAAGCGGCTACCCTTCGGCAGGCGACCGAGGCTGTCTTTCCCTTCGGAGAGATCATCGCTGGCGACCCGAAGATGCAGGCGGCCCTGGACTTGGCCCGCTCCGTGGCTCCGGCCGACTCCACCGTGCTGCTGACAGGCGAGACCGGGACCGGGAAGGAACTGGTCGCCCGGCTGATCCATCACTTGAGCCCCCGGGCGGATCAGGCCTTTGTCGCGGTCAACTGTGCCGCCTTGGCCGAGACGCTGCTGGAGAGCGAGCTGTTTGGTCACGAGAAGGGGGCATTCACCGGGGCCGTGGCCCAGCGTCGCGGCCGCTTCGAGTTGGCCCATGGGGGGACCCTACTCCTGGACGAGGTCGGCGAGATGAGCCCGGCCCTCCAGGCCAAGCTGCTCCGCGTACTCCAGGAGAGAACTCTCGAACGGGTCGGCGGAACGAAGACCGTGACTGTTGACGTCCGGGTGATCGCGGCAGCCAACCGAGATCTCCAGCAAATGGTAGCCGGGAAGCAGTTCCGCGACGACCTGTACTACCGCCTCAGCGTGTTTCCGATTGCCTTGCCGCCCCTCCGCGAGCGCCCCGCCGACATCCTGCCACTGGCAGCGCATGTCCTGCAGCAGGTGGGCCGCCGTCTGGCCAAACGCATCACCGGCTTTACCGAAGAGGCGGGACAACTCCTCCAGGAGTATGGATGGCCCGGCAACATCCGCGAACTCCAGAACGTGGTCGAGCGGGCCACGATCCTTTGTCGTGAGGACCGCATCGGACCGGCCCATCTATCCCTTGCATCGCCTCCCGCTGCACCACCTGCGGCGACGCCGAGCACCCTCAAGGAATTGGAGCGTGACGCCATCCTGGCTGCACTGGCCGCCTGCCAGGGCAACCGGCGAGAGGCGGCCAAGCAGCTTGGCATCGGCCTCCGAACCCTCTATACCCGCTTGAAGGCATACGGGATCTCCGCCGAACAGGAAGAGGACGAATAGCTTCCTGACCCCTCGTGCTGAATCCGCAGTAGCGAGTGCGAGATCCGCAGCCCCTGATGGTCACCCCCTGCCTGTCCGTCATGCTCTCCCCCGGTCGGCGTTCCGTCTAACCCCCTGTAACCGTGGCCTGATTTCGAATCGCCAATCAGCGCAGCCCCCCGCTTGCGACAGTGGCACGGACCCTGCTCATTTCTCTGGCCGAACCCAAGACCGCAGATTGCGGAAGGAGGAATACAACAATGAAACGCACGATGGTGGCACTCGGGTTGGTGGGGGCTCTGGCGTTGACGGCCTCGGCGGCCTTTGCGTGGGGCCCAGAATGGGGCCGCGGCTTCGGCCCTGGGATGGGGTTTGGCCCTCGCATGGGATACGGTCCTGGCTGGTAACCGCGAAAATCGCCGGAGGGGAGGCTGATCTCCCCTCCGGCGCGATTAAAGTTTTCCAACACCCTGAGAACGGAGAGGGTCATGTTGGCGGGGCTGTTGTTGATGATGGGCACCTTGATCGAATGGCTCGTCTGGGGAGTCATCTGCATAGGGCTCCTCCTCGATCTCCTGCTGCGGATTGGAGAAGGGATGCACCATGCGATCTCCTGGATCCGGTGCCACGCCCCGCGCGCGCACTTGCCCCATCCGCACGTCGCGACATTTCTCTTGGCCGGTTCCCTCGCAGGGGTGATGCTGGCGGTCCCCGCCGCGGCCGCGGCCCAGGGTTGGTGGGGGGGGTCTCCCATCAATCCGGGCTACGACCGGAACACAGTTATCCAGGTGATCGGGACGGTGACCCAGGTGAATATCGTCTCTCGAGGCGGCCCTTCGACCCTACGCTTGGAAACCAGCGGAGAGACCTTCACCGTAATGCTGGGCCCGGGCTGGTATCTTGCCGAGCTTCACGCGGACATTCGGAGCGGGGATATCCTCACCCTCGAGGGCTCCAAGATGATGGATCGCTGGGGGCAACTACACCTGGCGGCGGCCCGGATCGTAAATCAGCGGAATGGTACCGTGCTGGAGCTGCGGGATGAAACCGGTCGCCCTCGGTGGATGGGCGGCGGCCCGTCCGGTCGCCTGGGGCGCTGAGGGTAAGATGCCTATAAAAAGGAAACGGCTCTGGATCGTCCTCTCCTTAATGGTTCTCGCGGCTACCGGGGGAGCCATGTGGTATGCGTTCAAACGGCCGGCGGGAGCCACTGGCCCGGCGACGGCACTGGTCACGCACCGGGATCTCAGCGCGACAGTGACGGCGACGGGGACGATCAAGGCGATGGTCGGGGCCGAGGTGAAGGTGGGCTCCCGCATCCCCGGCCGGGTGGAGCAGCTCGCCGTTCAGGTGGGAGACCGAGTGAAGACCGGCCAGGTGATCGCCCGGCTGGAGCAGGACGACCTCCACGCCGCTGTGGAAAAAGCCCGGGCCGATCTCGCGGCGGATGAGGCCAGATTGGCCACGGTCCGGAACGGCGCCCGCGCCCAGGAGATCCAGTCAGCCGAGGCGGCCTTCCGCCAGGCGGAGGCCAACCGCCTGCTGGCCCAGGTGAACCTGGACCGGTACCGGCAGCTTTATCAGGATGGCGGCATTGCCCTCCAAGTCGTGGACACCGCAGCCCGGGATTACGACGTGGCGGTCGCCCAGGTGCACAGCAGCCGCGAGCAGCTCAGCCTGATCCGGGAGAAGTACACGGTCGAAGACCTGCGGTACGCCGAGGCGCAGGTGCAGCAGGCGCGCGCCGCCCTCCGCATCGCCGAGGCGAACCTGGGCTACGCGACCATCACCGCCCCCATGGGCGGCGTGGTGGCCTCGGTCTCGACCCAGCAGGGGGAGACGGTGACTTCGGGCAGCGCCGCGGCCCAGGCCCCCACGTTCGTGACGATCATTGATCTCAGCCGGCTCCAGGTGGACGCCTATGTGGATGAGACCGACATCGGCAAGGTCCACGTGGCGCAAGAGGCAACGTTCACCGTGGACGCCTTCCCGGACCAGGAATTCACCGGCAAGGCGAAAGCCATCTATCCCAAGGCCCTGATCCAGCAAAACGTCGTCACCTACGATGTGGTGATCGCCATTGACAACCGGGAGGGTTTGCTCCGTCCCGACATGACCGCCAACACCACCATCCTCGTGGCGAAACGGGAAAAGGTGCTGGCCGTTCCCAATCAGGCGGTCCGGCGAGAGGACGGGGAGCGCGTGGCGTTCGTGCAGGAAGGGAATCGTTTTATCCGGCACCCGATCAAGACGGGCTGGAAGGACAAGAACTACACGGAGGTCGTGAGTGGCCTGAAAGAGGGTGACCGCGTCGTGGTGGGCGAGGTGGGGAACGCGAGAGTCCAGGCAAGAGAGTCGTTACCGCCCGGGGCGAAGTGAGCGCGGACCGAAAGGAGCCGCTAGCCATGATCAAGATGGACGGGATACGGAAGACCTACCGGGTGGGCGACGTCGAGGTGGCGGCGGTGCGGGACATCTCCCTCCATGTCCGAAAGGGGGAGTTCGTCGCCATCATGGGCCCCTCGGGCTGTGGCAAGTCCACGCTGATGAACCTGATGGGGTGCCTCGACACGCCAGACGCGGGCTCATACCTGCTGGACGGGCAGGAGGTGGCCGGCCTGGACGATGACGCCCTGTCGGCTATCCGGAATCGGAAGATCGGCTTCGTCTTCCAGAGTTATAACCTATTGCCCCGGGCGAACGCCCTGGAGAATGTCGAACTGCCTCTGATCTATCGAGATGAGGGCGGCATCCGGGTGAAGGCCGCCGCGGCCCTGGCCAGCGTTGGGCTGGCGGATCGGGCGCATCACAAGCCGCCGGAGCTGTCGGGCGGCCAGCAGCAGCGAGTGGCCATCGCCCGGGCACTCGTCACTGATCCAGCCATCCTGATGGCAGACGAGCCCACCGGGAACCTGGACACCAAGGCCAGCGAGGAGATCATGGCCTTATTCAAGGATCTGCATCGTCAGGGGCGAACGATCGTCCTGGTCACTCACGAGCCGGACATCGCCCGGCATGCGGAGCGCGTTATCCACCTGAAAGACGGGCAGGTCACCTGGGAGAGCCGATCGGAAGATATGACGGTCGGGGCAGTCGCAGGAGGGCGGTCATGAAGATCGTCAGCACGGTGCGGGTCAGCCTCAAGGGACTTACCGCGAACAAGCTCCGGACATTCTTCATGATGCTGGGGGTGCTCATCGGGATCACCGCCCTCACCGTCATCGTCTCCGTGGGCCAGGGGGCCAAGGTCCAGGTGATGCAGAAGATGGAGAACTTGAGCGCCTTCGGCGCCGTCATGGTGGTGCCGGGGGGCGGCATGACGCGGGGGCTGGGCAGCGTGGACGCCGTCCCGGCCACCTTGACCGCCGAGGACGCCCAGGCCATCCAGGCCGAGGTGCCGAACGTCCAGGATGTCGCCTTGGTCCAGTCCAAACAGGGGATGTCCATCAAGTTCGGCGGCCAGTCCACCACGACGATGGTCTGGGGGGTGACGCCGAACTATCCGACCATCCGCCCGACGCCCGTGGCCCGGGGCGAGTTCTTCGGTGTGGAGGAACAATCGTCTCAAGCCCGGGTGGCTGTCCTCGGGCAAGACACGGCCGCGGCCCTGTTTGGCGACGCTGACCCGCTGGAACAGACCATCCGTATTGAAAACGTCCCCTTCAGGGTGATCGGCCTCCAGAAAAAAATGGGTGCCAGCCCCGGAGGCGGGAACCTGGATGACCGAGTCCTAATTCCCCAAGCCACCGCCGCGCGCCGCCTCTTCAATCTGACCAACATGACGCAACTCGTCGTCCAGATCAAAGGACGAGAGCAAGTGCGAGGGGCGGCCGAGCGCGTAAAACAGCTCCTCCATGAGCGCCATCACATCGCGGCGGGGATGCCGGATGACTTCAGCGTCCGGATCGCGGAGCAGATGCTCGGCATCTTGACCGGGACCTCCCAGACGCTTACGCTCTTCCTCAGCATCGTAGCCGCTCTCTCCCTTTTGGTCGGCGGGTTCATCGTGATGAACATCATGCTGATCTCGGTCAGCGAGCGGACGAAGGAGATCGGCCTCCGGCGCGCGATCGGCGCCCGGCGTCGGGACATCCTCCTTCAGTTCGTGCTGGAGGCCGGCGCTGTGACAGCAGCCGGAGGGCTGATCGGTGTCCTCCTGGGCGCGGGTGGGGCCCTCCTCGCCTCGCACCTGATAGGCTGGCCGGCGGCGATCTCGTGGCCGGCGATCGTGGGGGCGGTCCTCTTCGCCGGCTTTGTCGGTCTGATCTTCGGTGTCCAGCCGGCCCGCAAAGCTGCGTCTCTCCACCCGGTAGAGGCCCTACGCGGCTAGGAAAGGAGCTGAAGGCATGCCGGACATCTCGTTGAGGAGAGTCTTCCTCGCCTTCCTCCGCCTAGGGGCCACGGCGTACGGTGGGCCGGCCATGATGGCCTATCTCAAGAGCGATCTGGTTGGCAAACGACGATGGCTCTCGGAACAGGAGTTCAAGGAGGGCATGGCCCTCTGCCAGGTAATTCCTGGAGCCACCATGGTCCAGATTTGCACGTACACTGGATATCGCCTTCGTGGCATCCAGGGGGCGCTGGTGGCGGCGCTCGGCTTCGTCCTGCCGGCCTTCCTGGCGATGACTTTGCTGTCGGCCCTGTACTTCCATACCGGGTCCATTCCCGTGATCCGTGCCCTCTTCCGGGGACTAGGCGCCGTCGTGGTGGCGATTGTCCTGAACGCCTGCCTCACCCTGGGCCGCACCACACTACAGGGATGGCGGGGTATCTTGCTGGCGTCGCTCGCTTTGCTCGCCATGCTGCTCAAGGTGAACTTCCTGGTAATCCTCCTGGGGGCCGCCGTTCTGGCGATTCCCCTGTACCGGTTCGCCGACGCTCGGACAGCGGAATCGGCCGCAAGGAAACCATGATGGCACGGGGATGGATCGTGGCCGTCCTGCTCGGGCTCGGTCTGGTGCTGGGACCGCGGCTCTGGGACCCGGTGTTGGGGGAGCTGAACCTGCTGCTGATGAAGCTAGGGCTCCTGGCGTTCGGGGGCGGCTTCACTCTCATCCCGTTGATCCAGCAAGAGGTGGTGGGACGGCTGGGGTGGCTCAGCACCCGGGAATTCATTGACGGCATCGCTCTGGGGCAAGTGACGCCGGGTCCCATCATGATCACCGCCACCTTCGTGGGGTACCGGATCGCCGGCGTGGTGGGGGCAGTCGCCTCCACCCTCGCCGTCTTCTTCCCATCGTTCCTGGTGCTGGTCGGTGCACTCCCCCACTTTGATCGGATCAAGCGGCTGCGGACCGTCCAGTGGATGATCAGGGGTGTCCTGGCCGGGTTCATCGGGCTGCTCGTGTTTGTCCTCTGGCAGTTCGGGCAGGCCTCGTTGGTAGATTGGAAGACCTGGGGGCTGGCTGCTGCGGCCTTCATCGCCCTTTGGCGGAAAGTTGATCTCCTGGTGATCGTCGGCGTGGCGGCTCTCCTGTCGATCCTGATCTTCTGAGGGGCCGAGGGAATGCACCTCCTGAAAGGCTCCCGCATTGCACTCAAGGCGGTGACCGCCCACAAGCTCCGGGCGCTCCTCGCGATCCTGGGCATCGTGGTCGGAGTGGCGGCAGTCATCGTCATGCTGGCCGTGGGCGAGGGGGCCAAGCGGGACGTCCTGGGAAAGATCCAGGGGCTGGGGACGAACATCCTCATCGTGAGTGCCGGCCAACTCAAGAATGTGGCGGGACGACCGCAACTCGTGGGCAATGTGACGACGCTCGATCTCCGAGATGCCAAGGCAATAACAGAGGAGTGTCCGGCGGTGCTCCGCGTGGCGCCGATCCAGAGCCGGAAGCTCCCCGTGAAATACGGCACGGGCACAACCAACACCAGTATCGTCGGGACCTCGGCGGACTTCCCCACCGTGCGGGAGTTCCGGACCATCGTGGGCCGGTTCTTCGACGCCGATGAGGTGCAAGGTGGGCAACGGGTCGCCATCGTGGGGCATACGGTTCTCACCAATCTGGGCACAGGGCGAGGGGTCGTGGGCGACACCATCCGTATCGGCAACGTGCCGTTCGAAGTGACCGGGATCCTAGAGCCGAAGGGAGTGAACTACGCCGGCATTGACGAGGACGACCAGATCTTCATCCCGATTAACACGGCACTCCGGCGACTCTTCAACCTCACCTATCTGAACAGCCTCTATGTGCAGGCCCGGGACGAGCGAGCCATGAGCACCGCGGCGCGCCAGGTGACGGACCTGCTCCGGGAGCGGCACCGCATCCGATCCGGCCATCCCGAGGACTTCACCCTGCAGACCCAGGCGGAGATTCTGGAGGCGGCCCAAGAGACGAGTGAGACGTTCAGCCTGCTCCTCGGGAGTATCGCCGGGATCTCCCTCTTCGTCGGCGGGATCGGCATCCTGGCGATGATGGTCATCTCGGTGCGGGAACGGACCCAGGAGATCGGGGTGCGCCGGGCGGTCGGCGCCCGACGCCAGGACATCCTGCTCCAGTTCATCCTCGAGGCCACCAGCTTGAGCCTGGCGGGGGGCCTCATCGGAAGCGTGGTCGGTGTCGCTGGAGGCCTGATCCTCGGCCGCCTCACCGGCTGGCCCACCGCCATCTCAGCCCTGGCGATCCTCCTTGCTTTTGGCGTCTCGGCGGCCGTCGGCGTCTTCTTCGGCGCCTACCCCGCACGCCGTGCCGCCCGCCTGGACCCGATCGTCGCGTTGCGAGCAGAGTAAGGAGCCAGTGGAGGGGGCCCGAATGTTGAGGAAACGCGGCCCGCCGAAAGCGAGCGGCAGATTCTGGAAGCGCTCACATCGATCGGAGGGCTGCCAGAGACACTTCGACACAGCCGCGTCAGCCAGTGAGTAGGCGCCTCCATGGGCGGTTGGAGGCTCACACATCACGGCCCAATTATCTCACAGGGCGCTGCGGGAAGGCGCGACGCCCAGGAGGAAGTCCATGAAGATCTCCGGGAAAAAGCTCATCTTCGCGAGCCTCGCCGTGTCCTTTCTGATGACTTCGGCTTTGGTCATTACGGGAATGGGCAAGACGGATAAAATTGCCGTGGCTGCGAATGGCGCGACCCCCACATCCATGGTGGGCAACCAAGCCGGGCGGAGCCCCTTCTTTCTCATCTTCGACGAGAAGGGCACCTTTGTAGAAGCGATCGATAACCCATATAAGGACCAAGGGGGAGGCGTCGGGGTCTCCATGGTGGACTTCCTGGCGGGTAAGGGAGTCACGGTGATTGTAGCCGAAACCTTCGGCCCGAGAATCGTTGAGGTCATGAAGGGCAAAGGGATAAGGGCCGTTGACTTTAAGGGGAGTGCAGGAGACGCTGCAAAGAAGGCCCTGAGTTCCAAATGACAGGTGACGTCGCGGCCGTTGCTCTAGGGGCCTGGGTTCCATTGATGGAGAGTGGCAATTGCATAACGCGTTTTCCCATCTCACAGCACCGCCACATTCGAGCGTCGTTATAGTAGGTGAAACGATGGTGCCGGGCGTTCCGTTCCGGCACCCCACACGAGAGGAGGGACCATGAGAAAGATCCTGGCGATCGGTGTAGGCGGTGTATTGCTCGGAGCAGTGCTTCTGATGGGGACCGCCTGGAGCCAGCAAGTACAGATGCACCAAGCCCCGATCCAGCACGGGCAGTCGATGGGGTAACAAGCGAAGGTGCCCACACTGCCCGGCCAGGACGCCTTTGGGGCCATCCAAGAGGTTGTGCAAATCCTGGAGGCGGATCCAACAACCGACTGGAGCAAGGTGAACCTGGAGCGCCTGCGCCAGCACCTCATTGACATGAACGACGTGACGTTGCGATCCGAGGTCAAGTCGGCTGTCATGCCCGGTGGACTCACGATGGAGGTGACGGGCTCCGGCCGGACGGAGCAAGCGATCCGCAGGATGGTGGTGCCGCACACCGTCGAGCTGAACAAGATGCCGGAGTGGTCGGCGCAGACGGAGCAAACCCCGGGCGGCCTACGTCTGACAGTGGTGGCGAAGAATCCGGACGACGCCAGGACCATCGCCCGTATCCGCGGCCTCGGCTTTATCGGCCTGCTGACGGAGGGCTTCCATCACCAGCCGCACCACCTGGCGATGGCCAAAGACGGGGACCTCGAAGGACACGGGCACTGAGGCGCCAAGGCCCCGTAACTCCCGGAAACTCTGACCCTCATCACAGAGTTCACTGCAAAGCTGAGAAAGGAAGACGGTGCTATGTCAAAGGAAGGGCTCACCTCGGTCGGCGCCGTCGTGCTTGCATTTCTCGCCAGCCAGCATCATAACCTGCACATGCTATTGTTCGCTATCGGGATCGGTGGTGCCGGCACGAGCTTCATGACTATGCTTCCTTGGGTGCGGCGGGTGATGCTGCTAATGTCCCTGGTGATGGTCGGCGTGGTCGTCTATCAGGTGCGTGACGCCAGGCGGCCGATCCGCATGCGCGTCATGGGTGGCATATCGATTCTCCTGACTCTCGGGCTCCTGATCTGGTCCGTGATGCAGTTCGGGATATAGGGGGGCGCGGCATGGAGGAGTCGTACCGGAAAGACCTGAGCCACATTACTTGGGACGAGATATTTGCCCGCCAGGTCCGGCGCGCCGGTTTGGTTGAGGATTGGATGAACGACCTTCAGCTCAAACCGGGCGCCCGGGTGCTGGACGTTGGGGCCGGCCCAGGTTACGTCAGCCTGGTCCTGGCAAATCGTGTAGGGCCTGACGGGCTCGTGTACGCTGTGGATCGGTCAGCCGACGCCCTGGCGTACCTGGAGCGTCTGAAACGCGAGCGTGGGGTCACGCAGATCCAGGGGATCGTCGGAGACGCGACAACGTTGGACCCCGGCGCTCTCCGGCCCGATTCGGCTCTGGTCACCATGGTCCTGCATCACACGGATGATCCGCCGGGGATCTTGGCCAACGTCGCCCGCCTGTTGCCGGCGGGGGCGCTGGCCGTCGTCGCGGAATTTCATCCAGAGGGCCCGTGCGAGCAAGGGCCGCCGCAGTCAGAACGCCTCCCGCCGGGGCAAGTGCGTGAATGGTGCGAAGCCGCAGGCTTCGAGGCGCTTACCTATCAGCGGCAAACCCCAGAGCACTACATGTGGATCGTCCAGCGGCGTCCGTAGGAATCTGCGCCGTCACTCACCAGCCTCCTATCCGGCTTGGTCGGGACGGCGAAGGCTACGTGCTTCCATGTACCGGAGAAGTCGAACCACCTGCTCCAACGTCCGACAGGTCTCCTCCAGCAGGCGGGGTTCCAAGAAACTCCTCCCGGGAAAGGCCACGGTCATCCGATAGCCGTGGCGGGCAAGCCGGATGGGGATCACGTCTCCCTTCTCCCGCGGGTCATCGTGCGGTGACAGAACCTGGACCTCAACCTCCGGGTCCACATCCACGACCCAGGCCTTGACCCACTGCTGCACCTGCTCCAGGGAGGACGGCATGGCACTATCCCCGCCGTGAAGGCAGATCGGTCGCGATCAAGACTGCAGGGAATGTAGCCGTGTTCTCCTCCCGCTACAAGGCCAAACGGCAGTTGTCCCAGGTCACCGGACGAACCACCAAAAAATCAGCGCCGCGTCATGTTCGGCTCTGGTGGAAGGGGGCACGAGGAGGCCGCGACCGGAAAGGTGCGGGCACCTCGCCTCACAACCGCGGCGCCCAGAGGTAGATGGGTTTGGTCTGGAGAAAGGGCTTGCGTTGGCCGCCGGAGATCGGTATAGAGATACCATTCGCGGCTACCGAGGATCGAACGGGAGGCGCGCCGTTTTCCCCCGAGTTAAGGCCCGACGTAGAAAGACCCATGCAAATCTCCCCGAGGAGATCCGCTAATAGCTTCGCATCAAGGCTGCCCTGGGGGACGTTTCAGTTCAACTCGTTGTCACTCGTCTGATGCCAAGGCGGTCAAAAGCGTGATCATCAGAGGTTGAATAGCCGGAAGAGGTCACCATGAGGAAGCAGAAACGAAAACGTGAACCAGTGGCGCGAACATCCGCTGATCTGGCCACGGATCAGGTGGCCCGGCTGAGGGAAATCGGCTCACCCTCGGCAAGGATGACCTCTTCATCTGTCGAGACGCGGCGCTGACGGACGAGTGAGCGGCGAATCTGGCGCTCCAATGCCGGTTGAAAACGATTTAGGAGGCTCAGATGTCTCGCATCTCGTTTGATCGAGAAAAGGTCGCCGATTTCTGCCGGAGACACCACATCCGCAAGCTGGAGCTTTTCGGCTCCGTCCTGCGACACGACTTCGGTCCCGACAGCGATGTGGATGTTCTTGTGGAGTTCCAGCCGGGCCATGTGCCGGGGCTGGCGTTTTTCACCATGGAGATGGAGCTTTCCGAAATCGTGGGCCGAAAAGTGGACCTGAACACGCCCCAATTCCTGAGCCGATACCTCCGTGACCGCGTGCAGGCCGAGGCGGAAGTCCAATATGTCACGCCATGACAGTGCCGTGCGGTTCCGTCACATGCTGGACCACGCCAGGGAGGCGATCGCCATGGCGCGATGCAAGACGCGGGAGGACCTTGATGCCGACCGCCAACTCAATCTTTCTCTGGTCCGCCTGCTGGAGATCGTCGGCGAGGCCGCCAGCCAGGTTCCCAAGGAGGAGTGCATCAGGTATCCCAATATTCCCTGGCCGGAGATTGTCCGCCTGCGCAACCGGCTCATTCACGGTTACGACACCGTTGACTTCGATATCCTCTGGCAGATTGTTACGCAAGACTTGCCGCCGCTGATTGACGCCCTGGAAAAGATCGCTCCACCGGAAGATCCGGCATGATGCATTCAATGCGCCGAGAAACACTTCAGGGGCGCGCTCGGTGTGAATTACAAGGTGGTGGCGAAGGCCAGCGAACTGCCATGACCTTCTCCTGGATCGAAATTCTGGAGTCGCAGTTTGAAAACTTGCCGTTCGCATAGCGCGGGCGACTGATGGTTGCGCAGTGTAGTGCAGAGGGGCGAGATGGGCGTGTCAGCCACCCCGCGTTGTGTGCTGGTTCCGGGGCCAGCGATCTCGGCCCTGAAGAGGACAGTCATCAAGGCGAGCGCAAAGGTTAGTCGGAAACCGTCCGGAGTCTGGCCAGGAATGACGGCCGCGGCGCCAAAGGATCTTCCAGCATCGCGATGATCCGACCGGCCTGCCTGCCTTACTTCACAATCAAAATGCTGCAGGGCGACAGCCGGCTGAGGTTCTGGGTCGTCCCCCCCATGACGCGGCCGAAGACATTCGAGTGCCCCGCGAATCCCACCACCAGGAGGTCGAACTGCCCCTCGCGCGCCGCCGTGATGACGGTCTCCACCTCGTGGCCCGGGACCACCTTCGAATGCAGTTCGATGCCGTGGTCCCAGGCCATCTGGCGCGCCTCCCGCACCAGCTTCTCGAAGTACGCGTCCCGCTCCGCCTTGGCCTCCTCGACCTCACCCAGCGTGGCGGCGTAGTACGGCAGCTTCTCCTCGACGCAGATGCAGTGCAGCTCCGCGTCGGAAGAATCCGCCAGTTGGATGGCGGCCTTCAGGGCCCGACGCGCCCCCGGCGAGCCGTCGTAGGCCACCAGGATCTTCCGGTACAGCCCGCGCCGTCGTCCCCGGTTTTCCATTTCACTCCTCCTCCATGACCAGAGGGACGCGCCGATCCGGCAGCGGTGACAGCGCACCGATGGCGACCCCCGGCTGCCGGTCTGGTTCGCGGGCCGGCTGGAAGAACCGCTGGGCGATCCAGGTGGGCACGACGGCGCTCAGGACCACCACCGTCACCAGGACCGAGAACTGGTCCTTCGTCAGGACCCCGGCGTTCAGTCCGTACAGCGACGAGATCGTGCCGAAGGTGAGGCCGGTGCTCATCAAGAGCGTCGTATAGGTCGCCCCCTGTGGCAGGTACCGCCGGGCCGGCGGGTACACGGCCACGGCCTTGGCGAGCAGCTTGATTCCCAGCAGGCCCAGCATCAGGCCCAGGTTGGCCCCCACGGAGCGCAGCGAGACGTTCATCCCCGATTTGATGAAGAAGAAGGGCGTCAGCAGCGCGAAGGCCACCACGCGGAACCGGCGCTGCTGCTCCCGGTGGGCGTGGAAGATCTTGGCCACCGCCAGCCCCAGGATGAAGGCCGGCAGGACCGCGTGGCTCTCCGCCCGGTCGGCGAAATACATCAGGACCAGGAGCGCCGCGAAGGCCCCCTTGATCTCCGGCTCGATGACCCGACCGCCATAGCGGGGAAAAAACCAGGGCTGCAGGCGAGGCATGATGATGACGATCGCGGCGGAGACCAGGACGAACAGGACCAGCCACCAGGTAGGGCGCAGGAACAGCAGGCTGAGGGCCAGGGCCGTCCCGAAGTCGGTCACGAACGTGGAGGCCATGATGATCTTCCCCAGCGTCGTGTGGGTCAGCCCGGTCTCCACCAGCACGGCGTACACCACCGCCAGCGAGGTCGTGGACAGGGCCACGCCGCAGATCTGCGCCGCCTTCCAGCTCCAGCCGAACAGATAATGGGCCGCCAGCCACGCGCCCAGGAAAGGCGCCAGGAACGAGATCCCCCCGATCCAGAGGCTCTCCTTCAGCCGTTCCTGCATCAGGTCGGGGTCCACCTCGGCCCCGGCCAGGAAGGTGAGGACGATGCTGGCAAAGCTGGCCAGGAAGTCAATCCACGGGGTGCTGTGAAGTCCGAAGGTGTTGGCCGCGGCCACCCCCAGGAGGATCTCGATCAGGGCGACCGAGATCCCCATCTCCACCGACGCCATGCTGGCCACGAGGATCAGGATCCCCATGGCCATTGCAATCCACGCGCTCTCCATCTACATCTCCCTCTGGAGACGGTTGGCCGTCCGAGACGATGGTCCCGGGAGTCGAATCCGCGGGGGATGGCTCTCCTCGCATGACGGCCAGGTCCACAGCCATCGCCTTCAGATCCGCCGTCAGCTTCAGCACCTGGAACTCCAGGGCGAGGCGGACTCGGCGGTCCTCCGCTTGTTGGGCCAGCAAGGTCTCGATGCGCCGGTGAAGTTTCTCGTTCTCGAAGCGGAGGCTCCCGATTTCGGCAGCCCGATCTGCCTCTGTCTCCCGTGAGGCTCCCTCCTCGACCGGCGCCGGTAGCGCCGCCTCTGCTGCCTGGAGTCCCAACCCGTCCCCCCGCTCGGGACCGAACACACCAGCGCGGCCGACGAACACGTCCAGGACACGGTGCCAGCTACTGCTCTCCCGTCCCCTGGCCTCGTCGGCGTACCGGTAATCGAACTTCCGCGCGAACTCCTCCAGCTCCCACTGGAGGTCCTGCCAGCGCCGCTCGTGAATGGCCAGCAGGGTGGGGAGATTCGGATGGTCCCGGCCGATCGACATGGCCGCATACAGATGCGGGAGGCAGAGCCCGGCAGACCGGGCGAAGGCCACGCCGAACTCCGCCTCGCCGATGAATTCCAGGATCGTCCGGAGGTCATCCCGTTCCGAGCGGCGGGCGAACGAGCACATATAGCAGCGGGACTTCTTGCTCCGCCAGGCGAGGATCGGCGACGGCTCCTGATGTGAGCCGGTCAGTCGCTCCCGGAGTCGCTGCCAGCGACCCCGCGGGTGGGCCGCTCGGCTGGCCGCTTGCAGGCGCTCCAGCGTCTCCTGGAGGAGGTGCCGGTAGATCAGCGCCACACCCAGGGCGCTGTTTCTGATGCTGGGCAGCATCCAGGCGTGCCAGTTGCAGAAGCCGTGAGATTCGAGCAGACGGTCCCGTGTGAAGGGGTCATTCACCTGCTCGTACATCAGGCCATCCAGGGCCTTCAGGGCGGCCTGCTCCAGCCGGGTGCAGACCGGGCAGCCCGGCTCCTGGAAGGCGTCCAGGAGTTGGAAGTAGGTTATGAACTTCGACGACGGATCCGCCGACCGGAGAATCATCCGGACGTCCTGAAATAGTCCACTCAACCGGTTCATTTGCCGCCCTGGTCCCTCACCAATTTGCCATCGCTCCGCTGCTCTCCTGGCTTCCCGCCCCACCACGGCCCACAATGAAAAACTCCTACCGGCATTGCCAGTAGGAGTTATCACCCCGCCAGAGGCGGGGACCCGCGAACTCCATCGCTATTCGCTTGGCTTTCTTATGCCATGCCGGGTGGCCAGGGTCAAGGAATTTCCATCGGCCGGGGATTCCCAGCCCCTGGCCGGCCTTTCCGGGTGGCAGGCCCGGGCCCGCCTCACCGTCCCCCTGGGGAACCCCCAGAGATGTCGGTGGGTAGGCCAATCATGGGTAGGGGGACCTCCACCGTGCAAGCGGGGAGGCATTGGCTGACTTCGCCCGGGATACCGGGATAATATTTCAGCACTTCCCCACGGCATTATTACAATCCCGGCACTGGCACTCGGACAGTTGACGGCAGACTCGTGGAATTGACTCGCTTGAACCTACCGCGAAAGGGGGTGAGTGAGGCCAACGAACTGCCTGAATGACGGCATGGGCTTCAAGCCGGCCAGCGCCAGCGTGCTGTTTGGCTACCAGTTCAAGTCCATCGCCGCCCTGGGGCCGATTGTCGGGCCAATCATCGCCGTCCAGTGGCGGGCGTCTTTTCGAATCCGAACCTCCCCATCGGGTTCATCATCCTCACGTTGGCCGGGGTCCTGGCGGGTCAGATGACCTACAAGTGGCGCAAGGACCTCCTCATGACCACGCTGGTCACTGTCGCCATCGCCATCGTCGGCATCTGGCTGGGCACGCAAGCACCTGTCCGGGCCATCGTGGAATGGATCAACGAGTTGAAGCTCGTTCAGTACCAGACCCCGTACGGTCCCATGACATGGCCCGTCTGGTTCTGGGGGCTCGTGGCCCTGGGCTTCTGTTACCTGGGCTCGGTGCTGCCCATCTGGCGGTTCGCCCAACCGGTAAACTATGTCTCGTTCTGGCTGGTCCTGATGGGGATCGTTGGCTCCATCATCGGGATCTTCATCCGGATGCCAAGCTTGGGTGATTTCCCGGCGTTCACGGGCTTCAGGGTCAAGGGGATCATCGCCCCGGTTCTCACGGGGTTCTACCACTGACCCCACTGCGAGACGTTCCTGGAGGGAGCGGGGGTGGGGCAGCGGGTCCACACGGAGGAGATCAACGAGTAGCCGGAGGACCTGAAGGCGGAATACCTCCGCCTCTCGGAGTGGGTTCGGGACACGCGAAAGACCCACGGACAGCAGGTGGTGGTTCGCATCGTGGATCCCCAATCCCTGAGCGGCCTCTGGAAGCTGCTGCGGCATCGAATCCGCCGCTTCCCCACGTTCCTCGTGGATGGAGCAGAGAAAGTCATGGGGTGGAAGGGGGATCCGGACGGGTCCCTGAGCCGCGCCCTCGCCCGCAGGGCGGCGCCGGTCCCCGGGGAAGCACAGGCATAGAGGTCCGTCACCCGTCGCAGCAGGCCCGCGGCCGCCGGTTCCGGCGGGCCATTTTTTCCCGTATAGACGCTACCCGCTCGACCAGATACACATCGGCAAATGTCTGGCCCAAGAACCAGACCCGCACATCCTCAAGAAAACGTTTGCCCAGTCTTGCCGCGCCGATTAGTGTGTGGAAGCGAGGATCCACGGGATGCCGATGCCAGTGCCTGGCGAGTCTGTCCGTCTGAGGGAAACGAACGCACTTCCGTTTCCTTTGCTGCCCGTCTCGTTCCTGGTCGCCATTTTCTATCTGAATATCACCTCCCGCATCGTATTCTCGCCGCTGCTTCCCGTCATCGAGGGTGAGCTGGGCTTGAGGCACGGGGAAGCGGGCTCCCTGTTCCTCCTGCTCCAGGTTGGCTATTGCCTGGGGCTCCTGGGATCCGGCTTCGTCGCGTGGTGGCTGAACCACCGGCGCACGATCCTGGTGTCCACAATGACCCTGGGGGTCGTCCTGCTGGTCATGTCCCGATCAGCCTCGGTCACTGGGCTGCGGGCAGGACTCGTCTTGCTGGGCGCTTTTGCGGGGCTTTACCTGCCGTCCGGAATCGCGACGGTGACGGGAGAGATACGGAAGGAACATTGGGGGAAGGCGCTGGCGATCCACGAGTTGGCGCCGAACCTCGGCTTCGTCACAGCGCCACTCCTGGCGGAAGCTCTCTTGAGGTTTCTGCCCTGGCGGGGGGTCCTTGCCGTTCTGGGAACCCTGGCGATCCTCATGGGGGGCATTTTCGCGCTGGCAGGGCACGGGGGGAGCCGCCGAGCCGAACCACCTCGGTTCGACACGATGAGCCAGATCGCTCGCGACCCGTTGTTCTGGATCATCGCTCTCCTGTTCACCGCCTCCATCGGATCGGGGCTGGGCGTGTATACGATGATGCCTCTCTTTCTGGTGACCGAAATCGGCCTGAAGCGGGAGGTGGCAAATACCATTGCCGGGTTGTCGCGAGCCCCCGGGATTCTGCTCATTGTCTTCTCTGGCCTGATCACGGACCGGATTGGATACAGGCGGGCGCTGGCGATCTCGCTGGTGACAACCGGGACGTTCACGCTGCTGCTCGGGCTGGTTCATGGCCGGGTGATTACGCCGGTCCTGGTGATCCTCCAGTCCACCTCGATCGTCTGTTTCTTCCCCGCGGGATTTTCCATGCTCTCCCTGATCTTTCCACCGCATCTCCGGAATCTGGCGGTCTCCATGGTGACCATCGTCGGATCGCTTCTCGGAGCGGGCGCCATCCCGCCGGCGATCGGATACCTGGCGGAGGTCTCCTCATTTTCATCCGGCCTCATACTGCTGGGCGTCGTGACTCTGGCGCTCCTGCCCTTGTTACGTTACGGAAGGTCCTCCCCGGGGACTGACGACAAGACAGGCCGCACGGAAGTCCTGGCGCGCTGAGGGCCCGGGCCGGTGCCGGGGTTCTCCAGCAGCTTCGCGAAGTCCTCCGCTGGAAAGTTCCCGGTCCCGCGCGATCCGGGGAATCCGCCGTTACCGCCTGAGGGCGACGATCGGGTTCCGGAGGATGCCGACTCCCTCCACCTCGGCCTCCACAACGTCGCCCGGCTTCAGCCAGCGCGGAGGCACAAAGCCAGCCCCCACGCCGGACGGCGTCCCCGTGGCGATGATGTCTCCCGGCTCCAGGGTCATGCCGGCCGAGAGGACCTCGATCAGCTCCTCGATCCGGAAGACCATGTCCCCCGTCGTGGCTTCTTGCCGGGGCTCGCCGTTCACCCGCAGCCCGATCCGGAGGGCGTGGGGCGCCGGAAGGGCGCTCTTGTGGACGATCCATGGCCCGAGGGGGGCGAAGGTGTCCAGGCTCTTCCCCTTGAACCATTGCGTGTGCTTCTTCTGCAGGTCCCGGGCCGTGATGTCGTTCATGATGGTGTAGCCGAAGACGTACTCGTAGGCCCGAGCTCGTGGGATGTCCCGCCCTCGCCGGCCGATCACGACCACCAACTCGGCCTCGTAGTCGAGGTTCTGGGTCGCCGGCCAGCAGATCACCCCGGCCTCGTGGCCGATGACGGCGGTGGGCGGCTTGGTGAAGAAGACCGGCACCGTCGGGACGTCGGCACCCCGCTCCTTCGCATGCTCGGCATAGTTGCGTCCCACGCAGAAGATATTCCGGGGGGGTCGCGGAATCGGGCTCAGGTACCGGGCCCGGTCCAGCGGACGCACCACCGGGTTGCGTGGCCTGGTGCGCCACGTCCCATCCGACAGGCAGTGCGCCGCGGCCTGGAGAACTGCCTTCGCGGCCCTGAGGCCGGACGGACCGCCGCCGATCAGTCCCAGCATGTCGGTGGGAAGCGCACCGGTCTCCTTCGCCCCGGCCCGGCCCCGGCGCAGGGCGCGTGCCGCCGCCCCAAGGTGAACGACTGCCCCGTCCAGGACGCCCACCAGCGTCGCCTGCCCGTCCCACAGCACCGTCGCGAACCGCAATCCCGCACCCTGTTTCCCCAAAGCCATTCCCTCCTTTTCATCCCTTCAGACGATTACCCTGCCGCATACCGAACCGAGGATGCAGACCGTGAGCTTCGGACGGCTTCCCACTGGCTGTGTGAGTGTACGCGAAGCAGGAGGCGGGGGTCAACCGGATGCCGGCGGAAGGGAGACGTTTCTGCAAGGGTACGGCAATCAGACGAAGGGGACTTCTTAGTTCTTCGGTCCGCAATTACGGTGACGCATTTCCTGAGGGACTCTCTGCGGTCTCTTCTACCCCTCAACCTCACCTTCTCCCCTGAGGGGAGAAGGTGAGGTTGAGGGGAGGGCCAGGCTCAGATCCACACGTCGGTGCCCTGAGAGATTCGCTCCTACGGAGCGAGCCTGGTGTCCACCTCGGCCCGGCCACCGGTTGCTTCCCGAAAGATTCGTTCATATCGCTGGCGGAGTCCGTCCAGGTGCCGCGCTCGGCTCTGCGCCCCGGTGGCGTCCGTCGTGAGCAGGACGAAGGCCTGGCGGAATCGCTTGGCGGAGCGGGCGGCCGAAGGCCGCCGCGCGCCATTGGCCCAGATGACGTTCTGAATGGAGAGGGGTACTCGCCGGCCCCGAATCGTCTGCCCCCTGCCCTGGGGACGCGCGATGTAGTAGGACTCGCCCACCTCTTGCGGAGGGATCAGGCCCATGAGATACAGGTCCAGATTGCAGAAGGCGTATCCGCCCTGGCGGACCGGCCGGCGAGTGAAGGTGCCATTCCCGTTGTCTACCCAATCCGCACTCACGCCGGAGGGTAGCTTCAACTCCGACTCGTCATAATCCATGGGAGACCGATCGTCATCGAAATAGCTGCTCCAGTGTCCCGGCTCATTTCCCAGACAATAGTCGAAGCGGACCCGGCGGTCCCCTGGCGAGGTCTTGAAGCCCGCGTAGGCCGCCCAGTGGTGCCCCACCTCTTGGAGGAGGGTGGCGTTGTCCTCGCGGATGAAATAGTGGAATGCCTGGAGGCGCCGGGTCCCCCAGCCACGCCGCCCCTGGGCCAGGCGGGACTCCCAGTTGATCCCCCGCGCGGGATTCGCCAACCCGCAATAGAACGCGCCACAGTCACACTCGACCGGGAAATCAGACCAGAAGGTCACGAAGTCGTAGATGTCGGGGTGGGTCAACCGGAACTTCCGGTACGCGCCTATCCAGTCCACGTCATCCCCGGCCATCCGGAAGGTCCGCTGCGGATCATCCTCGACCACGGCGACGTGCCCGATGTCCACATCGTGAGCCGAGGAAGACCGTCGAGGGCCTCCGGTGGCCTTGACATGCTCCCGGTGGACCTTCAGATGGTCGCGGAACCGATGGGCGTGCTCGTCCTCGAGGCGGCCGTGGCCGGTCCCATGCGCAACGACGTCCGTCGCCACCCCGCCGACCTGCCGCGGGATCCGCTCCCCTCGCGGAATCACAGCCAGCGCCCGTTTCTCCCTGACGTAAACCACCACGGCATAGGTCCCGGTCTTCCGGCCCGCAGTCCGCTTCCAACCATGCCCGATACCGATGACTCCAGACAACTTCAAGAGCTTCTCGCGAACTTCCCTAGCTGCCTCTATGGCTTTCATCTGGTGCATGAATGCCTCCTTCGGGTCTCTTCCGCCACCAGCCCGATACCATTCCTTTCCGCTGTCCCCCACGCAGTTCCGGGGTGAACAAGCGCCATGGCTGCGTTCTCTTCAACGCGGCGGGGGTATTGCCCGCGGGCAGCTTCGGGGCTTACGCGCCTTCTCACGGCAAATCATCCAACCCCCAGGTGGCGGTGGAATACCTCGCCCGATTGACCTCACCCTGCCCAGTGGCGAGGGTCATCTTGCGGCGCCGAACGGCGTCCGGGAAGTTGCTCTTCTGGGCAACCACTTCGGCGATGATCTCCCGCACGCCACGCTCCGGGACCGCGCCCTCGGCTTGGAGCCGCGCGCGGATCTCGGGCTCATGCCGATTGCCGTCAATACCCCCGTTTTGAACGGCGATGTCGAAACACAGGGCAAGCCCCAGCTCGGTCGCAAGATCGAAGCGGCTCGCGTCGGCCGTGGCTCGTTGCCAGTAGGGGCGCGTGTGGCCGAGCTGGATGTCTTTGACCTCGGGAAGTTCACCGAGCCGACGGAACGCCGCCGCCCATTCCGCGCGAAGGTTTTGCCGGCTCGCCCCCTCCGAGATGCCGCGGCCCCAGGCGATCTGCTCCACCGTTGGCCTTTGCAGGACAGGGCGCAGCTCTGCGGCGAGGTGCTCGAATGCTCCATCGATGAGCGCGGTCGAGCGCTGGTCAATCTCCCGCAGAACCCGCGAGAGCGTTCCTGACTTGAAGTTGAAGCCGATGATCCCCCAGGTCAGGCCGGCCCCGTCAAAATCGCCGGCTGCCTTCGTGAACCCGTGGCCCTCGAAGTCCGCGGTGATCTGGAGGCACCGATCGAAGATCCGTGGCGGATCGGGGCCCAAGAGCGCCTTCCAAGTCTCCCCGTCCACCCGGCCGGACACCTCCATCCTCTGTTTCTCTTGGAAGGCTCGCAGAGCCTCTTCAGTGTCCTGACCATAGATCCCGTCCAACCCTTTCGTATCATGCCCCAGGGCGGTCAGCCGCTCCTGGATCGTCCGGATCACCTCACCACGGACTCCCCGCTGCCCCGGATCCGCCCTGCGGAAATAGATCCTACTCATGGTCGTTCATCCCCCTCCCTGGAGTCTCCCGCCGGTTGGCCCAATCATGTGTCACGAAATATCCGGAGGCCCTGGTTCGCTCCTTGGTCCCTTACCAGTGAGACTTGTCGTTTTCGGGGATGGATCTTCTTGACTGTCCTCGTGAAACCGCTTCTGGCGTGGGATTGGTGCGCTTCGGGGCGCGATTCAACCCTTCAGAACCTGCTGCCCTTCCTGGTCCGTCTCAGCCGGGCCAGGATACTCTCGTGCCTGCCGCCAATGACGCGAACATAAAGCAGCCGCGAGGAGGCCTTGCCCGCCCCCGCAACACCCAAGGTGATGAAAATGACGAGGGGGGGCGAGGTGACCGGCGGAGGCTTACTCCCCCTGGACTCCTCCTCGTCGGCGTCCGTCCCAGCCGCGGCTCTGGAGGGACAAGGCTCAAGGCGACCGAAGACGCCGAATTTCCCCCAGCCGGAGAAACAGGCGGTCGAAGATCAAAAGATGGATGCCTACGAAAACCGACCCGATTGCAGGGACCAGGCCCCGGAGCAACAGCCGGACGGCGAATTCGGACGGCGACCGGAGGAACGCCAATAGCTTAAACGTGCGGCTGGCCCGCGGGATGAAGCCCATCGCTGCCACCAGCGTGCCCACCATGAGCTTCTTGACGGAGATGGAGGACTCCCACCCCTCCCGGATCGATGCACCCAGCCAGTACCAGATCCCCCACACTATCAGGAAAACCGCGAGGGCGGTGACCAGCGTGATCGGCCAGCTCAGACGGAACACCTTGATGAGCCGCTCCTTCGCGACCTCGAGGTGCTTCAGATACGCGGCGGTCGGCGTACTGAGCCAGGGGCGCATGCCGAGAAACCGCCACCTCGCAGAGGTGGCCGGCGTCGGCATCGAGAATGCTGCGCTCAGCTCGGGCCCGCTCATGAGATACCCGTCCAGCATCAGCGAGCAGGCCTCGATCTCGGTGAAGGAGTCCAGGTCGGTGCGGATCTTGGAAAGGCGGTCCTGGACCCGGGGGTCGACACTGAACTGGCCGGATGGTATCCCGGGGACACGCTCGGTCTTCGGCGGGGCTGCGGGCTTGCCATCCTTGTCCACCCAGGCGATGGCTTCGGCCGAGAGCCCCTTCCTGAGGTGAACGAACGCCACGGACCGATCACTCGCCTCGAACAGGCTGAACAGCTCCTCCTCTCGCACACGGTCCATGAGGATATCGTTGCTCCGCATCAGGACCGATAGGACCCCCGCCGGAGGATCCATCTCGTCCAGCATCTGACCCGAGGCATCGCTCACGATGAAGTGAGTGCATTTCTCGTCCACCAGGCCCTGGATCCCCTGGTTGTCATGGACCCCGCCGTCCACCAGTTGCACCCGGATCTCTCGGTCGTAGAGCCCGCTGATGGCTAACGGGGCGAAGATGCCGGGAACGCAGGCCGAGGCCGCCACGCCCAGGCCCAGCTCGATGTTCTGTTGTCGCGGGGTGATATCGTTGTAGGAAGGGGGCCGCCGGAGGCGCATGTTCTTGTCCACCTCCTGGGCCGTCCGACTTCCTCTGGGCGGCTCCCCCATCCGCGAGGCCTCGAAGCGCCAGTTGTGTCCCGTGTTCAATGTGGTCGCATTGAGGATCAGGATCGGCGCCTTGGCATTCCTCCCGGGGTTGTGGTCCCGGGGATAGAAATCGGTCCTGTCTCCCTTCGGATGAATGAAGAGCTCCCTCATCTCGATGGGGGCCTCCCGCCCGGGGGCGAGCACTGGTCGGTAGAGCAACTCGTCGTACAGCTCGCCGATCCGGTCGCTACGGGAATAGTTGGCGAAAGCCATCCGGATATTCTTCATGGGGTTCAGGAACGTCCGCATGCGGATGTTCCCCTGGACGGCGGCCAGGAACTCTCGCTCGATCCGGAGGAGGATCTGGAGGTAATCCGCGTCGGTGATCTCCCCATCCGCTTTCTCCTCTAGGAGCCGTTTGACATGGACGTAGTACAGGGCACCCAGGATCGAGCCGCCCGAGACGGTGGAGATCACCTCCGCCCGCCGGAGGAGGCCCATCTCCGCCAGCCGGGCCAGCATGCCCAGGTGGAAGAACGATGCCCGGAACCCGCCGCCGGACAGCGCGAGTCCCCACTTCTCCCGTCCAGCGTCCATGTCAGCTCCCTTGTTCAACCCCTTCCAAACATGTGTAAGATCCCCCATGCTTGCCGCGGAAACTGCCGCGCCAGAATGCTGGTCAAAGTAGAGACGGCCGATCGCCTGCCGGTTCCCTCGATGCCCTACTCCTCATTGAACAGCCTGTAGCCCGTCCTCAATGTCCTGGCGTTAGATCTCATCCTCGCGTCTCGTATCCCTGCCGAAGGCGGTGGGACGCTACTGGACACTTCGAGTCAGCTCACCGCGCACCCTTCGGGATCCAGGGTTCGGTCGGCTGAGGTACACCCAACTTGTGCTCGTGAGTCCTCCGGAGTCCACCGCCCTATTCCCAGTTCAAGCGCTCACCGCGGGCGCACCACCGGGACCTACCCTCCGCCACACCCGAATCAGCCGTGTATTCGGGCCAGACGGTGAGCCCGTCGAGATCACTGACCGGAAGCTGAGACTTGAGGCTTGGAAGGACGGCGGTCGGCACCAGTTTCTTCGCGAGGCCCGCGATGATCTGGAGGAACACGCGTGGGAAGACGCCAATGATGAAACCCGTGAATACCAGCCAGACCCCGACGTCCGCCTCAGTCAGCAGGGGGGCCATCACTTGAAGCACCCAGATCCCGATGACCGCCAGCAGGATACGGAGGACCGTGCCCACGTATGCACTCGGTCTCAAGTCGCGCCGATCGTACCGACGGAACAGGAGCTGAAGCGAGAAGAAGTACGCGCCCAGAAACGCCGCCCTGACAGGAAAATGGTTGGGCCTGAGCGCGTGCCACCACGGGGCCAAGTCGTCCGCCAAAGCCGGGCTCGCATTGGCATCCAACCCGGGGAGGGCGAGGAGGCGCTTGGCAATATCCAGGGAGACCGGGGGAAGGGTGATGACCCATGGCAATGCCATGAGAAATGTCGCCACCAGGACCGGCATCGCCGCCTCGGAGACAAAGACCGTCGTGACGGTAGCGCGGGTCAGACTCACGCTGCGTGCGGCCAGCGTCCGGTCCCGCGGCTGCACCACCACCTGCTTGGCCTCCTCGGGGATGGGCCCGAAGGCGGCCGCGAACTTCTACGGGTAGGCGTCGACCCGACGGACGCGGTCCACCTCGGACTCCCAGTTGTAGTCACCGTCCGGCCCCTGCACCGCCTGTCGGCCCAGCAGTCCGAGGCGGGCCATGTTGGCAACGAATTCGTTGAGAAGGCTTCCCTTTCTCGTGACGATGAAGAGGTAATACATGGCCGCGGGCAGCAGGCAGGCGACCAGTATGAAGCCGACGCGGATGAGCCCAAATTGCCAGACCGGCGGCGTGAAGGCCCAGATGACGAGACCGACAACCGCATAAAAGAGCAGGCCGAAAAGCCCGGTCAGCCCCTGATCGGGCGCCTCCCTATCGCTCCGGACGGCTGGGGTCTCGGCGGCGGAGGATTCTTCCTGGGTTGCCTGAGGCAGCGGCTGTGCCTCAACCTTCAACTGCGCTTGTGCGGTCTGTCCATTCGTTTCAGGTGCCATGGTCCCTCCTGCACGGCCCTGTCTCCCGAGGGTCAAACAGGAGCGTGAGGAGCTTCGATGTAACGATGGCAGCAAGAGGGGCATTGGCGCTGCCGATTAGTCTTGGCCTTTGGGTTTCCTCCTCGTGCCGGAACCCCGCGACCCGTGCCCACAGGAGATCACTGCGACGCCCTGCATCCTCCCGACGGGAATCCTGCCGCCCGCTCGGCGTCCTCTCGTGGGCGTCCCCCTAGCTCCGCCAAGAGCGCTTGATACTCGGAGGAGGCCCGGAGGAGCCTCCGGCCTGCCGCAATCAGGCAATCTACTTGGTGATCGCTCAAAGCGAAGCTTGTGGGCAACCCCAGAAAGAACTCCCGCTCCTTGGGATCCTGAAGGTTTTCAAAATTCACCTCGATGACGTGCAGGCGAACCTCCCTAGGGAATGCCGTCAGCCGTGGGCCTCCTGGACAGCGCGCATCCAAGAGCCTCTGGCACGCCGCGACGTCTTGCTGGGCCTGGGTTCGGTCCCCCGCCAGGCCCCGCATGAACTCGATGGTCTCGAAGGAGAAGTTCTCCATGCTGACGGTCGCCGTCTTCATGGCCACGGTGGCCAGGTGGGGCGGGTTCTCCTTCCGGTCGACATTCTCCGGGGGCTCAGTGTGCGCGTTGACGACAATGATCGCCAGGGTGCCGATCGCCCCATTGTTGATCCGCCGCCGGATGAATCCTCTCGTGTAGGCATCGGCCACCGCCCGCAGCCCGATGTTGTCGGCGAGGCCACCGTCGAGCAGGTGGAGGAAGGGCCGGTGGGCCTTGTCCTGATACGCCAGAAGGTCCTTCGCCCAAAGATAGCGCCGGGGATTGGTCGCGGCATCCTTCATGGCGTTCCTCACACTGGCTGGCACCTCATACCCCGGGGGTGAAGGATAGTTCTTCAGGCTCAGGGGGCTCAGGAGGATCGGAAACGCCGACGAGGCGGCCACTGCCCGAGCCAGCGGGTACTCGCCGAGGTCAGAGCCAAGGAAGTCGAATTGCTCCTGAGTGAACTCGAAGCGGCTACCCAACGCCACGTTGGTGGCATTCACGAGGATGAACGGTCGCAGCCCGCCGGTCAGATTCCGATAGCGTTTACCCTCGAAGACCGTGCCGTCGTAGAGTTCGGCGGCGAGATCGATCCGGTTGAAGTAGGGAGACATCAGGCGGAACCAGTTCGCCGGGTTGAGCACCTGGCCGAGCAGTTCCCCCTGGATGTCCCGCCGGAGGAAGCGAGGCTCGAACTCCTGGAAGATGCGGTCCCGGAACAGGGCGTAGTAGGCGGCCGCAAAAGAGCCTCCTGACACGGACGAGATGCAGTCCACCTCCTGGAGGAACCTCCGGGATCCGCCGTCGGCGGTGACCGTCGTGTCCCGGAGTTCCTGCAACACCCCGTATGCGAGAGCCGCCGCCCTGGTCCCGCCCCCGGAGAAGGTCAGGCACAGAAAGACGGTGTCCGTGTTCCCCGGACCGGGCTGGAGCGCCTCAAACCGGTAGCCCCCCTGGCGATCGTAGCGCTCCAAAGGGGCGTTGGCGAGGTAGTGGGTGCATCCCTGGAGGATTCCCAGGGAGAGGACAAGCCATCGGATCACCCATCTACACCTCATCGAATACCACCTCCTTGGGGTTGAGCGCGCTGGTACCTTTCAAGACCACCTGCTGGCTCTCCGGGGTAAAGTTTGGAGGCGCGCCCAGGCTGATCGTGTAGGTTCCCGCCTCCAGTTCAATCAGCTCGCCCGTCCGACCGTTGAACTCCCCGTCGATCTTCACGGGCCTGCTTCCCGGGAACCGGACTACGACGTATTCCATCATGAACCTCCAGAACACCCAACACGCAGGCTACCAGTTCGGCCGGGTCCAGTAACCCTGTCAGGCCGGTTAGCGCGCTTTAGCGACTGCGTTGTTACCCCGTCAGGGTAGGGACGAGCTACCTAGGCGTACTCACCCTTCGTAGGTCAGAACGACCACATCAGACTCAATGGTGAACCTGATCAACTTGTCATCATGCGCATTGCGGAGTTTTATGTCCGTCAACACTGCTGCTAGGATCTCATCACAGGCATCGGTAGGCCCTCGATTTTATCGAGGCTTTCAATTTGCGATTCCTGATTCTTCTTGAATAGCTGAAACCTCTCGACTCTCGCAGCGGCCAAAGGATCCAGACGCTTTAGCATCGAACTTCGAATCTCCTCTCGGAGGGCCAGCTTATTTGCGGCGACACCCGTCGCAAAGTACTGCAGATGATCAAGGCCACTCTCCCCAGGGCTTTTCGCCGTGGCAGAGCTGTCTATCGTTGCCAGGAAGGACGGGATCTTGACAATGTAATTCGGCGATGGGCAGCCGGTCCCCTGTCCAGGACTCAGGTAGACCGGCGCCCACGCGAACTCTTTTCGGTTGTAGCCGATCCGCACTGTGTCGGGCACTTGGGCTGTAAGCCCCGACCAGGCGACCTTGAGACCGAAGGATGTGTCCGTGCCAAATACGAAGGGCCACACTTCCCCTGGCTCGGGTAACTTTAGCTCAATGCCTAACACCGATATGGGAGCTGGTTTGGCTCCAAGACACAGGCTCGAATCCTGGATAGAGCTGGGCCCCTGAGAACGATCACCGAAAAGCGTCGCCATCGTCGCAGCGGCATCCCCGCCCGAAAAGGTCGACGACACGTCAGCCATTACTCCCAGCAGCCCCTTGATCCCAACGCGGAAGCTGGCCATCACGGTTGGCGTCTGCCCCTTCTCGAAGGTCGGGGCGATGACGCCCTCTCGGCGGGCTATCGACACCTCCGCGGTTGGAGGTTTGGTGTCGATGTCAAGGCCGACGTTCGACTTTGTGACAAACAACACGTGATTGTACCCAACCGCGCATCCGCACAGCATTGTGGAAGCGAAAACGAGGGCGCTACCCCTGGCGGCTCTGGCGTTCACTTCTCGCTCTCCTGTTCTTTCGAGTTTGGCTGATCAGCGATATGGGGCCATTCGGAGCCGATGCGCACGTTGAAGAAATCGCCGTCGGGCCACTCGAGCCGAATCGCTGTGTTCTCGTCTAGAACCTCGATCTGACGTCTCCTTTCCCAACCAATCGTCAGATAACCTTGGCCGCCCACGTTTCCCCCAGTCAAGCCAAACACATCCGTGCCAACCACCACTGCCCGGAGACCTTCCCTGGGGGCTGAGGCTTTCATCGCCATATGCCCAATGCCCCATATGTGCTCCGTTCCGGTAGTCAGATCGTAGTAATGTATGGCGCAGCCTGTCGTCGCACAGAGGATAAGGCCAAGAATGGCAACTGTTCGCACACCCGTACTCCCGTTACGCTGGCACGCAAGACCGGATGGGGTTCACCTCCCCGCCTGACAGCGGCAGGGGGAAGCGATGTTCCGGCTTCATCGCTTGTATCATCACTAAACCAAAGGGGACGGCAAGCCCGGCGAAGAATGACTGGAATCGTTGGATTCCAACCCTCGTCGAAACTATGCATGCAGGGCCATCCAAACGCGGCCCGAACCAGTAGCCGCCAACTTACCTCAGTCAAACGCCTCCACGCACATCAGTTCAGGAGGTGCTTCTCATCGGGACTCGGAGCGCCCCCGGAGAGGTGGTCCCGGATCCCTCGCCGGAACTCGGAGGGGAGCTGGCCTTCCAGCTTCTTGAAGACCCGGCCGAAGTGGGTCATGTCCTTGAAGCCCACCTCGGGGAAGATGTCGGTGATGCTCCGGCCGGTGGTCTTCAGCAGCT
>Ga0080064_1000477_pt1 | contig 93906 bp, 93 predicted proteins | sample Subgrocontami54m_FD_69260 | JGI IMG/M metagenome (GOLD analysis project Ga0080064, IMG submission 69260) | Subsurface groundwater microbial communities from S. Glens Falls, New York, USA - GMW46 contaminated, 5.4 m (SPADES assembly) (version 2) ...
GCGGCGCCCCTCGGGGGGCCCGTGCCCGACCCACCGACATGCTCCCACACGCAACCGAGCGCGCCCGCCCCGCGCCCGTGCCACCCCAACACCCTGCCGCGTATCAGCGCCAACCGCTCGCGTAGCGGCATTCCGTAGAATGCCCTCCCCGTCCGAGCACAACCCGCCCGCTCTCGCAATAGACCTCGCGCCCCCACCCGCACCCACACGGCCCCCTAACTCCCTTCGTGCTCTTCGTGCTCTTCGTGGATCGTAGCCACCCCCGCAATCGAAAAAGAGGAGCGCCGCAAGGCGCCCCTCCATATTCTGTGAACTGCAAACTGTCAACTGTGAACTACAAACTACCAACTACAACCTCCCCCTACACCCGCTCGAAGATGCTCGCGATCCCCTGCCCGCCGCCGATGCACAAGCTCACCAGCCCGTACCGCGACCCGCGTCGCTCCATCTCGTACATCAGCTTTACCGTCAGGATCGCGCCCGTCGCACCCAGCGGGTGCCCCAGCGCGATCGCGCCGCCGTTCACGTTCACCTTCTCCGGGTCCAGGTGCAGCGCCGTGCTGCACGCGCCCGCAACCGACGCGAACGCCTCGTTCAGCTCCACCAGGTCGATCTGGTCGATCGTCATGCCCGCCTTCGCCAGCGCCTTCTGCACGGCGGGGATCGGACCGCTTCCCATAAGGGAGGGCTCGACGCCCGCCTCGGCGCGCGCCACCAGACGCAGTCGCGGCTTCAACCCGAGCTCTTTCGCCTTCGCGGCGGTCATCATCACCACCGCCGCCGCACCGTCGTTGATGCCGCTGGCGTTGCCGGCCGTCACCATGCCGTCCGGCTTGAACGCCGGCTTCAGCTTGCCCAGCGCCTCCAGCGTCGTCTGACGCGGGTGCTCGTCCTGCGTGATCGTCACCGTCTCTTTGCCCTGCTTCACGTCAACCGGCACGATCTCGTCGACGAACCTGCCCGCCGCGACCGCCGCCGCCGCCCGCTCCTGCGAGCGCATGGCGATCTCGTCCTGCGCCGCGCGCGACACCTCGTACTTCTCGGCGAGGTTCTCCGCCGTCATGCCCATGTGGCTCTTGCTGAACGGGTCGCTGAGCAGGTGCGTGATGCCGTCTTCGAGCACGCCCGGCCCCATCCGATACCCGCTGCGGGCGTTCCGCAGGTAGTACGGCGCCATCGTCATGTTCTCCGTGCCGCCCGCCACGACCACCGTCGCGTCGCCGCACTGGATGTAGCGCGCCGCCGTATTGATCGCTTCGAGCCCGCTGCCGCAGATGCGATTCACCGACAGCGCCGGCGTCTCGATCGGCATCCCCGCCTTCACGGCGGCGTGGCGCGAGATGTACCCGTCCTCCGCCGCCTGCCCGACGCAGCCCATGATCACATGGTCGACCTGCTCCGGCTTCAGCCCCGCGCGCTCCACCGCGGCGCGGATAACGATCGCCCCGAGGTCGGAGGCCGAAAGGTTGGAATACGCCCCCTGGAACCTGCCGATAGGCGTCCGCACGCCGCTGACGATGACCACGTCTTCCATATCTATGGGCTCCTCTGGCCGCAACGGCCACCTAAGCACGGGGGATGCAATCGAGTATAGAAACGCCGGGGTGGGTCGTCAATTGACGGAGCGGCAAGAGAGAAAACCTCGCCGAAGCGGCCGCCTATCGTGGCGGTCAGCGCATGTACGCTGTGTTCGCCCCTTCGAGAAGTGCGTTGACTATCTCCGATCGCTACAATCTTGCGATGGACTGTAGCGCCCGTTTCGAATTCGGCGGTAGCTGTGCCACGCAGCACGCAGGGTGAAGCACAAGGCCGATGCCCTTCAGCGACCTTGCCACGAAGTTCCACGCCGACTCGCATGTCCGCGGGCGGCAGTTCGAGCAGCTTTGCCGCTGGTATCTCCAGAACGCCCCCGAGTACCGCAACAAGCTCAAGCAGGTTTGGCTGTGGCAAGATTGGCCTGAGCGCTGGGGCGCGGACGCCGGGATCGACCTCGTGGCCGAAACGCATGAGGGCGACTTATGGGCAATCCAGGCGAAAGCCTACGACCCCGCTTACTCCATCAAGAAGTCTGACGTAGACACGTTCCTCAGCGAGTCAAGCCGATCTCAGTTCGCTTACCGACTGCTGGTCGCGACAACTGACGGTATCGGGGACAACGCCTACCGAACGCTCGTCAATCAGGAAAAGCCTGTCGGCATCGCTTTGCGGTCGCACCTCAACGCAACAGAGGTCGAATGGCCGCCGGACTTCGATAGTATGCTCCCGGCGCGACCGCGCCCGAAGACACCACGGCCACACCAGGAGGAAGCCATCGCCGCAGTGCGGCTTGGGTTCGCGGACGCGGAACGCGGCCAACTGATCATGGCCTGCGGGACCGGCAAGACGCTCGTTGCGCTGTGGGCGGCGGAAGCGCTGAAGAGCCAGCGGACGCTCGTGCTCGTTCCGTCTCTGACGTTGTTATCGCAGGCGCTCCGTGAGTGGACGGCGAACAGCGCAGACCCGTTCGGCTATCTGGCGGTATGCTCCGACGCCACGGTCGCGGCTGGCCATGACGCGATGGTGTCGTGGACGGCTGACCTCGGGTTGCCGGTAACCACCGATGCGACTGCCATCGAACGCTTCCTGCGCAGAAAGGGGCGAGGCGTCGTCTTCGCGACCTACCAGTCCTCTCGCCGGATCGCTGAGGCGCAGGCGAACGATGTACCCGAGTTTGACATCGTCATCGCGGATGAAGCTCATCGATGCACCGGCCCGGCATCAGGCGACTTCGCGACGGTGCTGGAGCCGAAGAAGATCCGTGCGCGCCGGCGGCTATTCATGACGGCGACGACGCGTTACTTCACCGACCGCGTGAAGAAAGTCGCCGGTGAGGCCGACTACGAAGTCGCGTCCATGGACGATGAGACGAGCTTTGGGCGCGTCTTCCATCAGCTGACGTTCGGTGAGGCGATAGAGCGGGACTTGCTGTCCGACTATCAGGTGCTGGTGGTCGGCGTCGATGACGAGATGTGCGCGACATACGTCGAGCGCGGCGAGTTCGTCACGCTCGACGGCGAGCACGTCACCGACGCCCGTACGCTGGCCAGCCACATCGCCGTGGCGAAGGCCATCAAGAAGTACGACCTCAAGAGGATCATCACGTTCCACGGTCGTGTGAACAAAGCTCACGCATTCACCTCGATGTTTCCGGCGGTCGTCGCGGCGATGCCGGAGGATGAGCGGCCCGATCGGCAGTTCTGGAGCAGATATGTCTCCGGCGAGATGCCGGCCAGCAAGCGCGACGTCCTGCTCCAGCAGTTCCGGCACCTCGATGAAAACGCCCGCGGAATCCTCTCGAACGCCCGCTGCCTGGCCGAAGGTGTAGACGTTCCCGCTATCGACGGTGTCGCGTTCGTTGACCCGCGAAGCTCCACCGTTGACATCGTCCAGGCGGTAGGCAGGGCAATCCGCAAGTCGGAAAACAAGACGCACGGGACAATTGTGCTGCCGGTCTTCCTGCGTCCCGGCGATGATGCGGAATCAATTTTAGATGACTCGTCGTTCAAGGCGGTTTGGCAGGTGTTGAACGCCCTGCGGGCGCACGACAACGTCCTCGGCGAGGAGCTGGACTCGCTGCGCCGGGGCGTCGGAAGAGATCGTCCAACAGCCTTCCATCGACCGGCAAAGATCGAGTTGGATCTCCCGGCAAGGATCGGGCCGGACTTCTTCAACGCCTTCGATGTTCGCCTCGTGGAACGGACGACCGCGAGTTGGGAGTTCTGGTTCGGGCTGCTTGAGCGGTTCGTCGAGCGGGAGGGGCACGCCAGAGTCTTGCGCTTTCATCTCGAAAACGGGTTCAAGCTCGGGCAATGGGCAGCCGAACAGCGAAAATGTTACAGCGCCGATCGACTAAGCGATGACCGGAACCGTCGTCTGGAAGCGTTGCCCGGGTGGACGTGGGGCGTCTTCGACACCTCTTGGGATGAGGGGTTGGCGATGCTGGAGAGGTTCGTCGAACGCGAGGGGCACGCCAGAGTCCTGCGCTTTCATCTCGAGGACGGGTTCAAGCTCGGCCACTGGGTTAGCTCCCAGCGAGCGTTGTTCAGATCGAGCCAACCGAGCGAGGAACGTCGGCGGCGGCTAGAAGCATTGCCCGGGTGGGTCTGGGATGTGCACACGGCGCAATGGGAAGAGGGATTTTCCAACTTATCGCAGTTTGTGGAGCGCAGAGGGCACGCGAGAGTACCCAAGGGGTATGTCGAAGACGGGTTCAACCTCGGCAATTGGGTTCTCATGCAGCGAAGGTTGTTCACGTCGGGACGACTCAGCGACGAGCACCGGAAACGCCTGGAGGCGCTGCCAAAATGGGCCTGGGATGTTTTCACGGCTCGGTGGGAAGAGGGCGTTGCCAAACTATTGCGGTTCGTCGAACGCGAGGGGCACGCCAGAGTTCTGCGCTTTCATCTCGAGGACGGCTTCAAGCTCGGCCACTGGGTCAGCCGCCAGCGAGACTTGTTCACGTCGGGACGACTCAGCGACGAGCGCCGGCAACGTCTGGAGGCGGTGCCGGGATGGGTGTGGCACGCGACGGCTGTCGGCACCTGAGCACAGGGCCATGAACCCATCGAACCTGACGACCACGCGGCCTGACACTCAGTTCGCGAATCGCCGAAGGAGACCGGCCAGGATGAGGTGCGCGCTCAGCAATGCCACCCGCCCATCGGAGTTCACCGCCCACCACGCGTAAGCTTGCGCTATGCCCGAGCCGCCTGCCACGCCCGAACCCGCCCTGACAACGTTGATCGTTTCGACAGCAAACAATCAAGTTCCATCAACACGATCAACCACGACCCTGCCAACAGCGCCCGCGCCGAATCTGCCAGCCGCCGAAACCGCCCCTCCAAAACGAAAAACGCGAAAAACAGCGAGTCAATCAAAGCGCCGCACACAACCAAACGCCGACCGGCCCGCCCTACGATTCCGGGGCCGCTTCGCCATCCCGCGGCTCGTACCCCGCGCAGCGCAGCACCGGCAGCGGCGGATACTTCGGGTAGCGAGCATCGGCCTGCGAGCGCCCGCACAGGACGAACGTCGAGCCGCGCGCCGACGTCACGCGGCGGGCGTGAGCGCACGATGCGCAGAGGCCGGCGCGGGGATCCGTTTCCGTCATGGGGGTAGTCTATGCGTCACGAGCGGCTCACTCGCTACGGTTCGGAGCCCGCACGGGGCTCCTGTGCCGTCACTCAACAGCCGGGCTGGCCGTCGTTGCCGCAGCAGTCCCGGTGCGTGCGCGCTTTGATCCAGTTGTTGCGCGCGGCCATCCGGAGCTTGGTGAAGAACGGAGCATCGAACGTGCGGAAGTTCGAGAATACGGCGCCGAGATTCGGACGCTGGCGGGGCGGGTCTTCGCTCATGCTACGTCCCTTCGAACTTCGGCGGCCGCTTCTCCAGGAACGCGCTGACTCCCTCCGCCCGGTCGGCGGTCGTCTGCAGGATCACCGTCAGGTCGGTCTCATAGCGCAGCGCCTGCTCCAGCGGCATATCGAGCCCGCGCAGCATCGACTCCTTCGCGTAGCGCACCGCGATCGGCCCCTGCGCGGCGATGCGCTCGGCGAGCGCTCGGCCGTGCGCTTCGAGATCGGCGCGCGGGACGACGGCGCTGACCAGTCCGCAGGCAAGCGCCGCCTCGGCGTCCAGTGCTTCGCCGAGCAGGATCATCTCCGACGCCTTGCCCCGCCCGATCAGCCGCGGCAGTCGCTGCGTGGCGCCAGCCGACGGCACCCGGCCCTCCGCCACGTCTCGAATGGCGAACACCGCATCTTCGGCCGCCACCCGTATGTCGCACGCCAGCGCCAACTCGAGCCCGGCGCCGATCGCGTCGCCCTGGATGCAGGCGATGACCGGCTGCGCTATCAACTCGAGACAGCGGAACGGCAGGCGGCCCACGGATGGCGCGACCGCCCCGCCCTGGGCGTCCCGCGAGAAGGCGTCGCCGGCGGCGGTCAGCAGCACCACGTGGATGTCCGCATACTCGTGGACGGAGGCGGCGGCCTGGTCGAGTTCGTCCAGGAAGCGCTCGTCGGCCGGGTTTCCTTCAGCGCCGCGCGTCAGCCGGATCTCGCCGACGTGGCCCGATTTGGTGACCGCGAGCGTGGTGAAGCTCATGGCGTATCATAGCAGGGCAGCTGGCACGCCTCGCCGGCCCTGCCGCGCCGCCCGCGAGCGGCGTACCATCAGGAGAGCGCGCGGATCCACGTGCGTTGGCCGCAAGCGAACTCGGCGGCGAGGGGGATGAGCAATGAAGATCCTGGCGACGTTCGACGGCACGAAGTACTCGGAAGCGATCATGCCCCAGCTCCAGCAGATCGCCCACCTGCCGAGCGTCGAGTTCTCCCTGCTCTCCGTTGCCCACGAGCCCGATGCGAGGCTGCGCAGGCGCGGCCTGCCGAGGCCGATCTTCATCAGCAGCGCCATGGGGACCAACGCGCAGGTCCTGCTCAATCGCACCGATCCCACGTTCGCCGAGGACAAGACGCAGGCGATCGAGCGCCGCATCTCCGAGATGGAGGACTACCTCACCGGCCTGGCACATCAGCTGCCCGAGGGCGTCTCGTGCCACGTCGAGGCGCACGTCGCCGACAACGTAGCTCAGGTGATCGTTGACCGCGCCCGCGAGGAGAAGACCGACGTCATCGTGATGGCCACGCACAGCCGCGGCAGGATCGTCCAGGCGCTCTTCGGATCGACCACGGAGCACGTGGTGCGCTCTGGTGTTGCGCCCGTGCTGCTGGTGCATCCGAAAGAGTAGCGCGGGTCAGCGGCCCGTCGGGACGAACTGCCGGTCCGGCGACGAGAAGACGATGTACGTCTTGCAGGCGGCACTGCTGTTGTTGATCAGTCGATGCGTCACGTTGCGCGGCACGACGATGAGGTCGCCGGCGGCGAGTCGCGTCGTCTGGTCGCCGAGCGTGTGTTCGACCTCGCCATCCATCACGTAGACCACCTCTTCACAGTTGGGGTGGACGTGTTCGACGTTGCTCTTACCGGCGTCGAAGATCGCCAGGCCGATCGTCTGCTCCGCGCCGTGCGGGTGCCCCTCGCGCACCGCCCACTCGACGCTGCCGAAGTCGGTCGCATCGGCCGCGGCGCCTACGTTGCGGCGCACCTGGTCGTCGATCAGCGGGATGTCCATCGGGGTTCCTTTCGCCTTCTCGCGGCTGCCCCGCTAGCCGCGCCGCAACATTCGGCCCGCGCGGGCATCGGTCTGCCGTCCGGACTCGACTGCGACGGCGCCGTTGACGATGACGTGCTCGATGCCGGCAGGGTACTGGCGCGGCTCCGTGTACGTGGCGATGTCGGCCACGGTCTCCGGGTTGAAAACGACGATGTCGGCGAAGGCGCCCGCCTGTAGTACGCCGCGATCTGCCAGCAGATGCTTGCGGGCGGGCAGCGACGTCATCTTGCGCACGGCCTCTTCGAGCGAGAGCACGCCATCCTGGCGCACGTATTTCTCGAGCACGCGCGCCATCGTGCCGTAGAGCCGCGGGTGCGGCTTCCCGCCCGACGGCAGCCCGTCCGAGCCGATCATGCAATGGTCGTCGGCAATGACGCGCGTTACGTCGGCCTCGTCCATGAGGAACATGATCACGCTGGGCGAGTTCTCTTCGTCGCGCAGGATCTTGCGGACGGCGTCGCCGATCGGCAGATCGAGCTCGGCGGCGATGTCGCTGATATACCGGCCCTCGTACTTCTCGTGGTCGTACTTCACGCTGCCGATGATCGCCGGCGCGCTCTCGAACGCCGCCTCGCCGCCGAGACGGAACATCGCCGCCAGCCCCGACGATGACGCCACGTACGGGTAGACGTCGATCGTGACGTCCACGCCGCGGGCGCGCGCCTGCTCGATGAACGGCAGCGACTGCTTCGTGAGGCCATAGGCGGGCGCCCCGGCCGACTTATGGTGCGAGAGCTGCACCGGACAGCCGGACTTCTCGCCGATCTCGATCGCCTCGGCGACGGCATCGAGGAGGCCGAGCGACTCATTGCGGATGTGGCTCGTGTAGATGCCGCCGTACTTCGCGACCGTCCTCGCGCACTCGATCAGCTCCGGCGTCTGCGCGTACGTCCCGGGCACGTACACGAGGCCCGTCGACATGCCGATCGCGCCGGCCCGCATCGCCTCTTCAATCAGCGCCTGCATCTGCGCCATCTCGGCGTCGGTCGGCGGCTCCTTCTTCAGACCGAGCACGTTGTAGCGCACGACGCCCTGCGGTACGTACGCAGCGACATTGCACGCCGGGTGCGCCTCATCGACAGCGGCGAAGTACTCGGTCGTCGTGCTCCACGGAAGATCGCTCTCTCCGAGGATCGGCGCGAAGCCGCGCTCGTAGAACATCCGGAAGTCATCGTTCACGGGAGCGACGCCGGCGCCGCAGTTGCCGGCGACATCGGTCGTGACGCCTTGCATGATCTTGAAGTCGACGCGCGGATCGCGAATGACCGTCGCGTCGTCGTGCGAATGCACGTCGATGAAGCCCGGCGCCACGGCGAGGCCGCGCGCATCGATCTCGCGCCTGGCGGTGCCGGTGACGGCGCCCACCGCCTCGATGCGGTCGCCAGTGATAGCGACATCGCCCGCCCGCGCGGCCGTGCCGGTGCCGTCAATGATGCTGCCGTTGCGGATGATCAGGTCGTAGTCGGGCATCTGTCCTCCATCATCTCGGCACCCGCTCGTGCTCGTGTTCCGCCAGCCAACGGCGCGTGTGGCTGCCGATGCGGGCGAATTCGTACGCAATGGGACCCGTCGGCTCACCGAGCACGAGCGGCCGCCCGCGATCCGCGGCCGCGGAGAGGCTGACATCGAAGGGGATCGAGCCGATCACCGGCACGCCCGCGTCCACCAGGCGTGTTGACTGCGCATACAGGTCGATGTCGCGCTCGCAGTGCGGGCAGGCAAGCGAGGCCATGTTCTTGACGACGCCAAGTACGGGAACTCCGTACTCCGCGAGGAGCGCCAGCGTGCGCTCGGCGTCCATCTGCGCGAGATCTTGCGGTGTGGTCACGAAGAGCGCTCCGGAGATGGGCAGCTCGCCAGCGATCACCTGTAGCTCCTCACCCGTGCCAGGTGGCGCATCGAGCACCAGCACGTCGGCCGACCAGTTCACCTCGAAGATCAGGTCGCGGAGCATCGTCGAGACGAGCATGCGGCTGGTGACGCGGGGCGCGAAGCGTTCCGGTATCTCGAATCCCACCGACATGACCTGGATGCCGTAGCACTCGTGGGGCCGTCGGCGACGCGAAGGCGGCGCGAGGCGCGCCTGCGCTTGACGGAGAGCGTGGCGGCGATCGGGCTCGATGTCGCGCACACCGAGCATGTGCGGGACGTCGGGTGCGTTGACGTCGCAGTCGATGAGCCCGACGCGAGCGCCCATTGCTGAGAGCGTCAGCGCAAGATTCACGGCGACCGTCGACTTGCCCACGCCGCCCTTTCCGCCGAGCACGGCGACGACGTGCCGCCCCTCTCCGAAGCCGGCGCCGCCCCGGTAGATGCGGCCGCCGTATCGGACATCGACATCGACACCGGGTAGCGCGGATGTCACGGCGCGGTACACGTGACGGAGCATGGCGGGCGACGCGTTGGCGCCGCCAAGGACGACGGCCACCCATGCGCCATCGATAACAACTTCGGAGACCTCCATGAGCAGCGGCGTACCGCTGTCGTTGACCGTGGCCGCGACGGCGGCACGGACGGCGGCTTCATCGATGGTGATGTGCTCACGTTCGTCCATAGGATCCCGCTTGCGAGAGTTCCACCGGCCTGCCGGTGCTCGCCGACTCGTAGATCGCATCGACGACTTCGTGCGCGTACGTCGCCAAGCCGAAATCGAGCCAGCTCTGCCGGTCTTCGCTCACGGCCTTCAAGAAGGTGTAGTCCTCCAGCAAGTACGCCTGACCCTGGTCGTGCGGAATGATCGCCTGCTTCAACCGATCGTCCGTCACGGGAACGCTCTCGATGAATCGCGCGATCACTTCTTCCGACGAGATGTCGGTACGGCCGCCGATGGTGTTCGTCTCGCAGCGGATGGCGCCCGCATAGTCGTCGTCCTCCCAGCTGTACTGTGCGTTCTCGCAGACGACGTTCATGCGGCGGCTGGAGCCTCGGTGCAGCAGGTTGTGCCAGATCGACACGTGGTTGACGACGGCGCCGCTCTCGAACTCCAGGATCGCACTGCTGAGATCCTCGACGCCCTCCTTCTCGAAGAAGTGCCGCGTGACCCCGGTGACGCGCTTCACCCGCCCGAAGTAGGAGACGAGGATGTCGATGTCGTGGATGGCGTGTTCCAGCAGCGTCCCGGCGCCGACCTTCGAGACGTCGCCGCGCCACGTGCTGGCGTAGTGGCCCTGGATGGGGAAGAACTGGTCATCGACCATGATGCACGCCATCGCGCGCCCGGAGGCCGGAGCGTTGATCAGGTCGCGCGTGACGGCGATCACCGGCGAGAAGCGCATGACGAGGCCCACCTGGTGCGTGACACCGGCCTTCTTCGCCGCGTCGCGCATGATCGCGGCATCGTGCCCGTTGAAGGCGAGCGGCTTCTCGCAAAACAGGGCCTTGCCGCGGGCCAGCACCTTCTGCGCCAGTTCCAGGTGATTGAACGTCGGCGTGCAGATATAGACGGTGTTGATCTCGGGCGATTCGATCAGCTCGTCCGCATTGGCGGTCACCAGTGTTGCGCGTGATGCCTGCGCCAGCGCCGCACGCCGCGCATCGTCCTCTTCGGCGACACCGATGAACTCGCCGTCAATCAGCCCGCTCTTCAAGCAGAAGTGGATGCATTTGCTGTGCGTGGTGCCCATGACGCCCGCGCCGATGATGCCGATCCGTGGTCGCATGGCGAACCGCTCCGTGATGCGCGTCAGACTGCAATGACAGGTTACGGTCTGGAGCGGATTCGAAATAGGCCGGGCACATCTCCTTAGTGGCCGGTGAGGGCGCCGCGTTCGATAGCCCCGGAGAGCCGGGTGACGAGCGCGTCAACATCGAACTGCTTCAGAATCCAGTCTTGTGCTCCTGCCGCCCGGACGCCCAACCATTCGTCGGCGTCGAAGTACGAGGCGTGCGCCGCCACCAACGGCCGCACCGGCATATCGACGCGTGCCAACGACGCGATCGCTTCAATACCCGCCCCATCCTCGCGCCTCGGGTCGACGAGGACGGCGTGGGGGTGATGCCGCTCCAGCAGCTCGACTGCTTCATCGATGTCCGCCGTATGGCCGGCGACATCCACCCCGGCACACTGGCAGAGACGGCGGACCAGTGCCTCGCGGGCCGCGCGATGGTCGTCGAGCAGGACAAGCTGAAGCCGAACGAGCGAGATGCGAAGCCCGGTCATAGGTGGATCCTAGGGCGCGGCGCCGCCGCATGTACGGGCCAAAAGGCCCGATCCCCCGGGGCCAAGGGTCAGAATCGGGTTCGCCGTTGCCTCCGGGCGGCAAGTTGACGCCTGCGGCGGATCCGCCCATGATGTTGCACGGTTGGCGATGATGCCACCGGTTGAAGGTGGGAGGAGTGCGCATGAGATTCACATCGGGCAAGTACAGGGTGCTGCTCGCCGGACTCGCGCTTGTCGCGATGACGGCGGCGGTGGCGTGCGGCGGTACGAGCAGCGCGGACAAGACGGCCACGGCCGGGGCGAAGCCGGCGGGCACGACGCCCGCGGCAGGAGCGACAAAGGCGACGGCAGCGAAGATCGACATCTCCGGCGTGGACGAGTTGAAGGACGGTTCCCTCGACATCGGTTCTGATATCGCCTACGCCCCGATCGAATTCTTCGATGCGAACAACAAACCGGTAGGCGTAGACATCGATATCGCGAATGCGATGGCGGCGGCGCTGGGTGTCACGGCGAAGTTCAACGCGGCCGGCTTCGACACGCTGCTGCCGGCGCTGGACGCGAAGCGCTACGACGTCATCATGTCGGCGATGACGGCGAACGCCGAGCGCAAGAAGACGGTGGACTTCGTCGAGTACTTGAACGCCGGATCCGGCATCATCGTCGCCAAGGGCAACCCGAAGAACATCAAAAGCGCCGACGATCTCTGCGGAAAGACGGTCTCGGTACAGAAGGCAACCGTGCAGGTTGACTTCTTGAGCGGATCGACCGCCTCGCCGGGCGGCCTTGACAAGAAGTGCAAAGATGCGGGCAAGCCCGGCGTCACCGTGCGCGAGTTCGACGACGACCCGTCGGCCGTGCAGGCGCTCATCGCGGGCCAGTCGGATGCCGAGATGGCCGATTTCCCGGTCGCGGCGTACTCGGCACAGCAGAGCGGCGGGAAGCTCGAGGTGGTGCCGAACCAGATCGACCCGGCGCCCTACGGCATCGCCGTGCGCAAGACGAGCAAGCCGCTCAACGATGCGCTCACCAAGGCGTTCGCCGCCATCCGCGCAAATGGCAAATACGACGAGATCTTGAAGAAGTGGACGCTGGAGTCGGGCAAACTGCCGTAGACTCGGATAGCAAACGCCCACGGAATATCGATGCAGAAGCCCCCGCCACCAGCGGGGGCTTCTTCTGTACTATGCAGGCCAGATGATCGTCGATATCTCCCTTCCACTCCTGGTCAACTTCGACTTCAGCGTGGTCCGCGAGTCATTGTTCCAGGACACCATCGTTAGTGGCGCGCGGAACACGCTGATGATCTCGGCGCTGGCGCAGCTGCTTGGGATCGGCATGGGCGTGATCGCCGCGGTCGCGCGGAATCTGCGCATCCCCGTCGCGAGCCAGGTCGCCAGCCTGTACATCTGGTTCTTCCGCGGCACGCCGTTGTTGGTGCAACTGATCTTCTGGTTCTCGGCCATGCCGCAGCTTGCCCCCAACGACTTCAGCCTCTGGATCTTCACGGTGCGCCACGACTGGTTCCTGCTGTCGCCGTTCTATGCCGCCCTCATCGGCCTGTCGATCAACGAGGGCGCCTACATGGCCGAGATCGTCCGCTCCGGCATCGAATCGATCGAGAAGGGACAGATGGACGCCGCGAAGGCGCTGGGCATGACTAACCTGCAAGCGATGCGTCACGTCATCCTGCCGCAGGCGGCGCGCGTGACGATCCCGCCGACGGGCAACGAGTTCATCGCCATGTTGAAGAACTCATCCCTCGCCAACGTGATCGCCTACCCGGAACTGCTCTACGAGTCGCAGAAGGTGTACCACCGCAACTTCCGCATTCTCGAACTGCTCACCGTCGCGAGCCTGTGGTACCTCTTCTTCACCACGATGTTCAGCGTGTTGCAGGCGGAGCTCGAGGCGCGCCTGCGGCCGGAGGAAGAGCGGCGCGGGTTCTTCGCCATGATCGGACGCGCGATCAGCGCACCGCCCGCACTGCAGGGTGACCGGCGATGAGCGACGCCGAGGGCGCCATGGTGCGCATCATCGACGTCCACAAGCGGTTCGGGCGCAACGAGATCCTGAAAGGCGTCTCGTTCGACGTCGCGCGCGGCGAAGTCGTCGTGATCCTGGGGCCCAGCGGTTCGGGCAAGAGCACGCTGCTCCGCCTGATCAGCCATCTCGACCCACTCAACGGCGGTCGCATCTACGTCAACGGCCACCTCGTCGGATACGAGGAGCGCGACGGCAAGCTCCATCCGCTCGGCGATGCGGCGTCATCCCGCAGCCGCGCCGATGTCGGCATGGTGTTCCAGCGCTTCAACCTGTTCCCGCATCTCGATGCCCTGGCCAACGTCACCAGTGCGCCCATCCACGTCCGGGGCGTCGCGAAGAAGCAGGCTCTCGAGCGCGGAACGGAGCTGCTGCGGCTCGTCGGATTGGGCGAGAAGCTGCACGCCTACCCCTCGCAGCTCTCCGGCGGGCAGCAGCAGCGCGTGGCGATCGCCCGCGCCTTGGCCATGGATCCGAAGGTGATGCTGTTCGACGAGGCGACATCAGCACTCGATCCCGAGCTGGTGGGCGAGGTGCTGGAGGTGATGAAGCTGCTGGCGCGCGACGGCATGACGATGATCACCGTCACCCACGAAATGGGCTTCGCCCGCGAAGTCGCCGACCGGGTGATGCTGATGGACGGCGGTGTCATCGTCGAAACGAACACGCCGGCGGCGTTCTTCGACCATCCGCAGCACGAGCGGACACGGTCGTTTCTCTCCAAGATCCTGTAGCCCCAGCCCGACCCGCCCGGCATCCTGGCAGTGGTGAGCCGTCAGGGCCGTCCGCCGATCTTGCCGAGAGTTTACAGACGGCCTGTAGTCGCGGCAGGCGCGACCGTGTTAGGATTGCGGCTGACCTGACACCGAACCTCATGCTGACCGGAGGCTGACCGTGATTCAACGCATCCTCGTACCTGCGCTCATGCTGGTCATGGCAGCGCTCTCGCTGGAGAACGCGACCACCGCCAACGGCACCGCCCCGATCAACTTCATACGGGGGACGATCGCCGGCGCCGGCTTCGCGACCGCCAGCCCGACGACGCTGACCGTGGGGCCGGACGGCCGCTTGTACGTCTCGGACGGCTCGGGCAAGATCCAGGCGCTCACGCTCGACGCCAACAAGAACGTGACGGCGGTGCAGCAGATCACGACGGCAACGGATCTGCAGGAGGTCTACGGCATCGCCTTCGACCCCACCGACAACTCCGTCCCGCCGCCCATCTATGTCACGAACACCATCTCGGGCTTCGGCGATGCGGGTCAGGCGCCGGCCGGCTCCTACCCGGGCAAGGTCACGAAGATCAGCGGGCCGGGGTACGCCACGCGCACTGACATCATCACCGGCCTACCCGTGTCGAACTCGGGGCACGAGGCGAACGGACTCGCTTTCGGGCCGGACGGCAGGCTCTACATCGCGCAGGGCAGCACGACCAACGCTGGCGTCGTCAATCCGAGCGCGGGCCTGTTCCAACGCCCCGAAGTACCGACGTCCGGAGCGATCCTGGTTGCCGATATCAAAGCGGTCGGTTTCAACGGCAACATCACCTACAGCCCGGCGGGCACCTATAGCGACACCGTCGACAAGACGGGTGGCGACGTGAACGTCTACGCGCCCGGGTTCCGCAACCCGTACGATCTTGTGTTCCACAGCAACGGCAAGCTGTACGGCACAGACAACGGCCCCAACGCGGGCTACGGCCCGTCGTCGACGACGTGCTCGACGCAGAGCGCGGGCGACGCTGCGGCGCTGGATGAGTTGAACCTCATCGTGGCTGGCAACTATTACGGCCACCCCAACCGCAACCGCGGCCGGACGGACGCGCGCCAGTGCACCTACCACCCCGGAACCGAGGCGAGCAACGGTGGCTACACCGCGCCCATCGAAGCAAACCTGCCCGCCTCCTCCGATGGCCTGGCAGAGTACACGTCGAACAAGTTCGGCGGTCAGATGCAGGGCGATCTGCTGTACGCAGCCTGGGTGAACAGTGAGCTGCACCGCGTCAAGCTCTCCGCCGATGGGCTGTCCGTGATATCGGACACCACCCTCGCGACTGGTCTCTTGAACGCCCTGGATGTCGCGGTAGGCACCGACGGCACAATCTACGTCGCCGAGTACGGTGCGAATAAGATCACCTTCCTCAAGCCCGACGAGACGCCAGTGAGCGCGATCACCATCGGCAGCATCGTTCCGAATGCCGGCCCTTTGGCGGGCGGGCAAGCTGTCACGATCACAGGCACGAACTTCACGACATCGGCTGAGACGACGGTGACGATCGGTGGCCAGGCCGCAACCAGCGTCGTCGTGCAGAACTCGACGACCATCACCGCCGTGACGCCCCCGAACACCGCAGGTGCGAAGAACGTCACGGTCACGAACTCCATCGGGACCGCGACGCTGACCGGCGGCTACACGTATGTCGCGGGAGGAGGGACGGTGCCTCCCGTGGCGAACGCCGGCAACGACATCACCGCTCCGGTGTCGCATGCCAATCACGGTCACGCGACGCTTGACGGGACCGCTTCGTTCGACCCGGACGGATTCATTACCACCTACAACTGGAGCGAAGCCGGCGTCACAATCGCAACAGCCGCGAAGCAGACAGTCGAGCTGACGGCGGGCGTACACGACATCAAGCTCACAGTTACCGACAACGACGGCTTCACGGCGATCGACAGCGTCCGCGTGAACATCACGTCGGGCCCGCAGAATCTCAACCCGTACTTTTGCTCAGACGTCGACGGCGACGGGAGAGTGAGCATCCTCGACCTTGTAAATATGGCACAGGGATACGGGAAGACGTTCGGGCAAGCCGGCTACACGCGCCTGCGCGATCGCGACATGGACCGCACGGTGTCAATCCTCGACCTAGCCGGCGCCGCCGGCCAGTTCGGCAAGGTCTGCTCGGTCGAAGACCAGATGATCCGCACCGCAACGATCGCGATGGAGCAATACCAGAACGTCAACGCCGCCATCGCAGCGGGCTACGTCCAGGTGACGCAGTTCGTGCCCGGACAGGGTCGCCATATGGTGAAGGCTTCGTTGCTCGACACGACCTTCAACCCGGCACAACCCGAGGGGCTGCTGTACGAGCCCGACTCGAGCACCCCCGGCGGATGGCGGCTCGGCGGCGCGCTGTACGATATGCCGATTACCCTGAACCCGATCATGCCCGAGGGCTTCCCCGGAACAACGGACGACGCGTGGCACTACCACGACTTCCTCTGCTTCTTCCCGAACGGCACCGTCGCGGTGTTGACGCAAAGCGTGTGCACGTCTTACGGCGGCTCGTACCAGACGAATGTGGGATGGCTGCTGCATCTCTGGAACTACGTCCCGTCCATCCCCGGACGCTATGTGGAGGACAACCCGGGGTTCGTCGGCCTGCCTTGATCTGGTAGATGGAGGTCGGAAAGCAGAGGCTGGATCTGGAGAGGCCGAGAGCGATGCTCTCGGCTTCTTCCTTCGTGATCGATTGCCAGGCCCCGCCATACAATCGCCCAGGGCAACGCACCGTGCGACGTGCTAGATCGTGCCGAGGAGTGCGTAGCCGCCATCGACCAGCAGCGTCTGGCCGATGATCATCGATGCCGCTGGCGACGCCAAGAAGGCGACGGCTTCCGCTACGTCCTCCGGATGTACGTGACGGCCGGCGGGGATCTTCGCGCCATACCCGTCGACCATATCGCCATCGAGCATGCGCACGCCGTCCGTGCCCTCGACGAGGCCGGCTGAGACGGCATTCACGCGAATGCCGCGCGGCGCCAACTCCACGGCCAGGTAGATCGTGAGCGATTCGAGCGCACCCTTCGAGACGCCAACCGGCGCGTACTTTGGTAGGTAGCGGTCGCTGCCGGGGCTCAGCAGATTGATGATCGCGCTGCCTTCGGTCATGTACTTGACCGCAGCCTGCGCGGCGAACCACGGCCCGAACACGTTGACGTCCATCGTGTGTTTGAGATGCTTCGGCAGCGAATCGATCGCCGCGCGCGGACGTTCGAGGCCGCGGGCGGCGCTGTTGACCAGCACATCGATGCGACCGAAGCGCTCTCCCACCTGCTTCACCATCTCGAATACGGCGTCGCGGTCGCCGACGTCGCACTGCAGCGCTTCCGCGCGCACGCCCAGCGCGCGCAGCTCGGCCACGGCGGCGTCGGCGCTCTCCTTGCTCCGGGAGTAGTTGATGGCGACATCGGCACCCGCCGACGCCAGCCTCAGCGCGATCGCTTTGCCGATGCCGCGCGTGCCACCCGTGATCAGCGCGACTTTGCCTTCGAACGTGCGCATGAGTCGCCTCTCAGGATTCCAATCTCTCGGTCGGTCGAGCCGGCAGGAGCCACGAGCGATTTCTCGAGCCAATCCACGAGGGACTGTAGCGATTCCGGGGCGTTACCGCCTATGCTCTGCACATGGGGCTTGACGGGCGCGTAGCATTGGTCACGGGAGCGGGCGGCGAAGGCATGGGCCGAAGCATCGCGCTGACGCTCGCTCGCGAAGGTGCGGATATCGTCCTGAACTACCATCGCAAGGACCACCGCGTCGCCGAAACAGCCGCCGCGATCGAATCGATGGGGCGCCGTGTGCTGCCGATCGCGGCGGATGTCGCTGACCCCGCGCAAGTCGAGGCGATGGTGGCCGACGCGGCGGGAGCACTGGGGGCGGTCGATATCGTCGTCAACAGTGCGGGCGGCCCGTGGAAGCCGCAGGACATCACGGAGATAGACCCGGCGCACTTCCATAATGTACTGGCGCAGGAGATCGAGGCGACATTCCTGCTCATTCGCTCGACGCTACCCGGCATGCGCGCGCGCGGCTGGGGCCGCATCGTGAGCATCGGCGGGTTCGGCGCCGACGACTGGCGATACGGCCCGCCGGACGCGCCACTCGACTATCCGCTGGGCAAAGCCGCGCGCCACTGGCTGACGCGGACGCTCGCGCCGCGCGAGATCGGGCGCGGGATCACGATCAACGCCGTCGCGCCGGGCCCAACGCCGCGCGTCACGCTGGACGAAGCGCTGGCAGCGGTGCGCAGCGCGCCGCGGCCTCCCGACCACAACACGCCGCAGGACATCGCTGAGATCGTGGCGTTCCTGTGTTCGGACGCTGCGGCGCGCGTCACCGGCGCGGTCATCCCGGTACCCGGCGCGACTTCGGTATGAGCGCCTACATCAGGATCGCGAACCCTTCCTGTTCGAAGTCGTGATCCGATGTGAGTACTTCGCGGATCCGCTGACTACGACACACGACCATCGAAATGCAGTCCGTCATGCTGTACGCCTTGTCGATCCGCCGGCGATAGAGATCGAGGCCCGCATCGAAGAGCGCGCCGCTTTGCGGCAAGACTGCCACGCGTGGATCGTCCGCCACACGTAGAGCGAGATTCGCTGCCGCCCGCCGCGTGTGCGGCCCAAACTTCGAAGCACGCGTGAGCACTTCGACGAGCACGGCGTCAGTCGTCGTCAAGGTTACGTCGTCGGCCGTCTGCACGTAGTTGAATAGCTCGACAGCGCGGCCGTGAAGGCTGTCTCGCGGGTTCATCAGCGCAATGTAGTACGCGGAATCGACGAAGATGGGTCGCAACTACGCCTGCTTTGGCGAGCCGTCGAGGTAGTGATCGAAGTTCTTCGCACCGTCACGGGGCATGCGCGCAAGCTCTTCAACGGGAATCGATTTTCCCAGTTCGATGACGTATTCGAAGATGTCGAACGGGCGAGCAGGAGCGCGCCTCGAGCGAGATGCGGTGTTCTTCTGCGGCGTGGTGCGACGTACAACCATAGTGAAAGTGTACCAAGTACCTGCAACGCCTGACCATGGCTTCGAGCTACGTCCCGGCCTTCTCGACCAGATTGCGCAGCTTGCGGCCGTTGGCGAAGCGTTCGAGGTTGTCGAGGAAGATCGCCATCGCCCGGCCCATGTTCAGCGGCGACGGGCCGGAGTTGTGCGGCGTGACGATCACGTTCGGCATATCCCAGAGCGGGCTCGACTCAGGCAGCGGCTCGAGCGTGAACACATCGAGGCAGGCGCTGGCGATCCAGCCTTCCTGCAAAGCGCGGAGCAGCGCCTCTTCATCCACCACGCGGCCGCGCGCGACGTTGATCAGCGTGGCTGTCGGCTTCATCGCGCGCAGCTCACGCTCGCCGATCAAGCCTTCCGTCTCCTTCGTCAACGGGCAGGCCAGCACGACGAAGTCACTCTGCCTCAACAGATGCGACAAACGCCGCGGCGTCACCTGCTCATCGATATGCGGCGTCCGCTTCTCCGATCGGCGCATGCCGATCGTCTTCATGCGGAACGCCTTCGCCAGCCGCGCGACTTCGCCGCCGATCGCGCCGGTGCCGATGATCCCGACCGTCTGGCCGGTGAGCTCGCCGGGGCTGAGCTGTAGCCACTCGCGGCGCCGCTGCTGATCGCGCCACTCGTCGACCCGCTTCGTGCGGTACAGCATCATCGCGATCACGTACTGCGCGATCGAAGGCGCCGAGGCTCCGGACGAGTTCGTCAGCATGCCGCCGCGATCGATGACCACCTGGAACGCGGGCGAGTCTACGCCGGCGCTGAACGTGTGCAGCCAGCGCAGCCCGTCGATGCGGAAAAACGCGGGCAAGGCCTTCTGCCGCAGATCGAGATCCTGCCAGAGATCCTCTGACAGCAGCGCGACATCGGCGCCCGTGACGTCGGCAGACCAGGCGAGCGCACCGTCCGCGCCGACTGTGGGCGTGATGAGCTTCGCACGCGGGACGATGGCGCGGATGTCGCGCCCGTAGTCGAGGGCGACGGTGGGGGAGACGACGATCTTCATAGCCGTCAGGGTACCCCGGCGGAGGCGCTCGCTACAGCGCGCGGCGACGGTCGTGGGCGCGGAAGGCCCGCAGTAGCGGCGCAACGTACGGTTGGTCGGTCCGGAGCGCGATCTCTTCGACGCCCGACGCCGCGAACGACCGTCGGCGCCGCTCGCGAGCCTCGGCGGCACGGCGCGCATAGGCTTCGCGCACACGCCGATCCGACGTGTCGACCGTCACCACGGCGCCAGTCTCGGCGTCCTGAAGATCGAGGAGGCCGACATCCGGCAGTTCCTCTTCGCGCGGATCGTTGAGCGTCAGCGCGACGATTTCGTGGCGCACTGCGGCGGCGCGGAGCTGCTTCTCGTACCCTTCGTCGAAGAAATCCGACAGCAAGAAGACGATGGCGCGACGCTTCCGCACGCGCGCGATGTACGCGAGCGCGGCTGCGATGTCCGTGCCGCGACCCTGCGGCTCGAGATACAGCAACTCACGGACGATACGCAGGACGTGCCGGCGATCCTTCGCCGGCGGCACGTACTCCTCGACGCGATCGCTGAAGGCGACGAGCCCGACGCGGTCGTTGTTCGCCGCTGCCGAGAACGCGAGCGTCGCGGCGACCTCGGCCGCAAGTTCGCGCTTCGAGATGCCGGTCGTCGTGAACGCGGACGAGGCACTCACATCGACGGCGAGCAGCACCGTCAGCTCCCGCTCCTCGACGTACTTCTTGATGTACGGCGCCCCCATCCGCGCCGTGACGTTCCAGTCGATGGCCCGCACGTCGTCACCCGGTTCGTACTGCCGCACCTCCGAGAACTCGATCCCGCGGCCGCGGAAGACGCTGTGGTACTCGCCGAGGAGGCGGTTCGCGACAAGCCGCCGCGCGCGGATCTCGAGTCGCCGGATGCGCGCGAGGAACTCGGGCGGAATAGCGCGAGCGTGGCTGCTCGCTGTTGCTGGATCGCCGTGAGCGGCGCGATCAGAAGACATCCGGCGACTCTTCGATGAACTCCCAGGGGATGCCGGCGTGGTCGCCCAGGCGCTGCCCGAGCGCGCGGATGCCCGGCGCTTCGGTCGCCTGGTGCGTGCCGAAGATCAGGTTCATGCCGCACTCCTTCGCGAACATGCGGGTGTACATGCTCCCCTCGCCGGTCACGTATGTGTCGGCGCCAGCAACCCGCGCCGCATCAAGATCGCCGGTGTTGCCGCCAGCACCCGTCATGATGGCCACGCGTCCGAATGCCTTCGCGTGCTGGTGCGCTTCGACTTCGACGCGCAGTTCTCGCGAAGCACGCTGGATCAGCCCCGCAAAGGTGCCCGCGCTCGAACCGATAACGCCGGCGTGGCCGCCCGCGAACTCGCCGAATGTGTCATCCACGTCCACACCCAGCAACTCCGCGAGCGCCCAGCCGGTGCCAAAGTCTCGTGCGCAGTCGAGCGAGGCGTGCGCGCCGTAGAGCGAGAGCCCCGCCGCCGAGAGCGCCGCGTACTTCTCGTCGTGGAGATGGAGATCGATGCCGGGCCACGATGTGTGGTGCACCACCAGCAGGTTCGCACCCGATTTCGCCGCGCGGACGATCGTCGTCAGCGACGTATTGACGGCCACCGCGAACTTCGAGACGCCATCGCCCGACGCCGAGGCGAACAGCAACCCATTCGAGTCCGGCTCCGAGACGGCGTACTTCGCCACGTCGAGCTGCGCGGCGAGCCACGCGACCATGTCGGTGAGCGATGCGTTAGCGTGCATGAGGGCAGTGTACTTGGCTGGTCGCTGGTCGCTGGTCGCTGGTCGCTGGATGGTACGGGCGGGGCGCCCGCGCTCCATCGCGGTGGCGTCTAGGAGCGATCCTGGTAGCGGTCGGCGAGTACGCTGGTGCGCATGCCGGCGAAGATGCGCGCCCGCGCCGTATCGAGATCGGCGAGCGCGGCCACGTCCTGGAGCGCCGGAACGCAGACGACCTCGCCCAGCTGCAGGCCCGCAAGCGACGCGCTGACCACCTCATCCGGCTCGAGCATCAGCGGCACCTGCGAGATATCGCGGCCGGCGACCTGGTGGAATTCCGTCCGCACGATGCCCGGGCAGAGCGCCTGCACCTGCACACCGGTGCCTATCAGTTCGTTTGCCAGGATCTCGCTAAACGTGTTGATGTATGCCTTCGAGCTGGCGTACACGGCGCGCTGCGGCAGTTGTGGTGCGGCCAGCGCGCCGCTGAACGCCAGCCCGGAGGACACGTTGACGATCGCGCCACGCCCTCGGGCGATCATGCCAGGGAGGGCGGCGCGCGACAGGCGCGTCGGCGCTACCACCTGCAGGCGGATGAGGTCCTCGGCCTGATCCGGCGGGAGCTCTACGAACGGCATGTAGCCGCCCGCTCCGGCGCAGTTGATGAGGTACGCGAGGGTCTCGCAGGCTTCGATCGCGCGCTCCGCCGCGCTCAGTTCCGCCGGCGACGTGAGATCGGCTGCGATCACGTCGACCGCGGCGTCCTCCTCCGCACGCAGCCGCGCGGCAAGCACTTCGAGCCGGTCGCGGCGCCGGGCGACGAGGATGAGGTCGCAGCCATCGTGCGCCAGCCGTTCCGCAAACGCCGCGCCGATACCTGACGAGGCGCCGGTGACAAGCGCGGTACGACGTCTCGTCCCCGACGGAGTGACAGCGAGCTGAGGTGCAGGCGAAATAGTCATGTGCGCGAACCGAGAGCTGTGAACTACGAACTACCGCCCCTACGTCTTCTCGAAGCGCTCAACATCCATCACAAAGACGATGGCGCCACCCGTGCGGACTTCAATCGGTTCTTGCAACACAGAGCCTTCGCCGAAGAACGGCAGCGTCTGGACGGGGACGTACTCCGTGCGTGCGTGGCACTCGGCGCGGACCATCGCGACGACGGTGTCCACCTCGTTCGCCTCGACGCCGGAAAGGATGGTGGCGTTGCCTTTGCGCAGGAAGCCACCGGTGCTGCTGACCTTGGTGGCGGGATAGCCCTGCTCCACGAGCTTTCGCGTGAGCTTCTCGGCGTCAGAGTCCGACGCGATGATGATCACAAGCTTCAGGTGCTCGCTCTGGTCGTTTTGCAAGAGACCTCCGTTCGCGCCGCCCTGCTTGGTGAAAGCGTAGGCCGGGCCGTCCGGCCTGTCAATCAGCTTCAACGCGCTCGCCTCACTGCGCGACGGCCGGTAACCTGTGGCACATAACGTGTCATGTGAGTGCGTGAGTCGCGGCGGTGACGGCCAGTGGCTGCCGACGAGGGAGGTTCGAATTGACCGACGACAACGATCTGAAGCCGGGCGTCGATATGGAGACGCTGGTCGGCCTCTGCAAGCGGCGCGGCTTCATCTTTCAGAGCAGCGAGATCTACGGCGGCCTCCAGGGCGTCTGGGACTACGGACCGCTCGGCGTCGAGATGGCGAACAACATCAAGCGCGCCTGGTGGCGCGCCATGGTGCAGGAGCGCGACGACATCGTCGGACTCGACGCGGCGATTCTGATGCACCCGCAGGTGTGGCAGGCAAGCGGCCACGTCGAGACGTTCACGGATCCGATGGTCGACTGCCGCAACTGCCAGTCGCGCTTCCGCGAGGACGAGCTGAAGTCGGACGTCTGCCCGACGTGCGGTCAGCGCGGGCAGTTCACCGAGCCGCGCATGTTCAACCTGATGCTGCGCACCTTCCTCGGGCCAGTGCAGGACGACGCCGCGACTGTCTACCTGCGGCCCGAAACGGCGCAGGGCATCTTCGTCAACTTCGAGAACGTGCTGACCACCATGCGCCGCAAGCTCCCGTTCGGCATCGCCCAGATCGGCAAGTCGTTCCGCAACGAGATCACACCGCGCAACTTCATCTTCCGCGTACGCGAACTCGAACAGATGGAGATGGAGTACTTCTGCTATCCGGCCGATTCCGTGCGGCTGCACGCCGAATGGATCGAGACGCGGCGCACCTGGTACGAGCGGTTCGGCATGAAGATGGAGAACCTGCGCGTGCGGGCGCATGAGAAAGAAGAGCTATCGCACTACTCGCAGGCGACGTCCGACTTCGAATACCGCTTCCCGATCGGCTGGGCGGAGCTCGAGGGCGTCGCGCATCGCGGCGACTTCGATCTGACGCAGCACGCGAAGTCGAGCGGGAAAGCGCTGACCTACTACGACGAGGAGAAGAACGAGCACATCGTGCCGCACGTCGTCGAACCGGCGCTCGGCGTCGGGCGCGCGATGCTGGCGTTCCTCACCGACGCGTACGACGAAGAGATCGACGCGAAGGGCGAGAAGCGGACGGTGCTGCACCTGCACCCCGCCATCGCGCCGGTCAAGGTGGCGGTGCTTCCGCTGAGCCGCAACGAGAAGTTATCGCCGACGGCGCGTGAGATAGCGGCGCGGCTGCGTAAGCACTGGATCACCCAGTTCGACGACGCGCAGAGCATCGGCCGCCGCTACCGCCGCCAGGACGAGATCGGCACGCCGCTGTGCGTGACGGTGGACTTCCAGACCGTCGAAGAGGATCAGGCCGTAACCATCCGCGAGCGCGACAGCATGGCGCAGGTGCGCGTACCGATCGAGGGGTTGGTCGATGCGCTGCGCGAGCGGCTCGTCGACGTGGGGTAGGGTGCGGTAGGGTACTCGTTCAACTGCACGCGCCTGCGACCTTACACCAGTACCAGCGGAGCTTAAGCTCCGCCCAGAGTCCCAATGAACGACGACCGCCCGATCCCGCCGACCAAGCGTTAGCCGAACCGACCGCGACTCGCCGCCTTCAACTACACCGGCGCGCACGCGTATCATCTCGTCTTCAACACAGCGCAGCACGAGCCACTGCTCGTCGGTGCGCTGGCCGAAGTAGTCGTCGATGCGATCCGGCAAGTCGCCGCAGCGACGTCGTTCGAGCTGCTGGTCTATACCGTGATGCCAAATCACGTGCATCTGCTCGTGCAGGGCACGACCGACTCGGCGAACGTCGTGCGCCTTGTGCAACGATGCAAGCAGAAGCCGGGGTTCCTGTATAAGCGTGATACTGGCAACCAGCTTTGGTTGCCGAGCTTCTTCGATCGGATCGTCCGCAGGGGTGACGACGCAGTCGAGATAGCCGCGTACATTCTGGCCAACCCTGTGCGTGCGGGCCTGATGTCGGCGGAAGATGTGTGGCCGTATTCAGGTGGCACGTTGGTCGATGCGACGCGTGGGCGGAGCTGAAGCTCTGCGGGTATTGGTGTAAGACAGGCCGCGGTCGGGATCGCCGCGTACATTCTGGCGAACCCTGTGCTTGCGGGCCTGATGCCGGCGGAAGATGTGTGGCCGTATTCAGGTGGCATGTTGGTAGATGCGACGCGTGGGCGGAGCTGAAGCTCCGCGGGTACTGGGGTAAGACAGGCCGCGGTCGGGATAGCCGCGTACATTACTAGTGAACCCTGTGCGTGCGGGGTTGATGCCGGCGGAAGATCTGTGGCCGTATTCGGGTGGCACGTTGGTCGATGCGACGCGTGGGCGGAGCTGAAGCTCCGCGGGTACTGGTGTAAGACAGGCCGCGGTCGGGATAGCCGCGTACATTCTGGCCAACCCCGTGCGTGCAGGTCTGATGCCGGCGGAAGACGTGTGGCCGTATTCAGGTGGCACGTTGATTGAGGCGACGCGTGGGCGGAGCTGAAGCTCCGGCGGGTACGATCACGTGTCTCACGTCCCCGCCTCAGCCCTATCGACGGGCTTGAGCAGGATCAGGCCGCAGTGGCCACAGTGGTTGGCGCCGGCCGGCGGAAGCGCGACGCCGCACGACGGGCACGCCGTCGCGAGACGGGCCTCGCAGTGCGCGCAGAACTGCCAGTCGGGCTGGAGTTGCGTTCGGCAGGCGCTGCACTCGTTCCCGAGCGCGCGGAACGTCACGGCTTCAGACTGGCTCTTACGGTCGGCGTCTGTCTGGTCGGTCATGGTCGCACGCTCTCTTCGCGTATCAAGCGTACTCCTAAGGCGCGCCGTCGTACAGCGGTTGGCCGTCCGTGATCAGCCCGGCGCGTGCCCCAGCACCCCCGCTTCGCGCAGCGACGCGATGCGCCCTTCGTCGTACCCCAGCTCGCGCAGGACATCTTCGGTGTGCTGCCCCAGCGTCGGCGATGAGCCCTGCGCTTCGAGCGGCGTGTCCGTCATCTGGATCATCGGCGCCGCCATGCGGACTGGACCGAGCATCGGATGGTCGACGCTGGTGATGAAGTCGTTCTCGAGCACCTGCTCGTCGTCCAGCAGCTCCTCCGTATAGCGCACGGGGCCGGCGGGCACGCCGTGCTCGTCGAGGATCCGCATCCACTCATCCGTCGTCTTCGATGCGAACAGCGCTTCGCCGTCGGCGACGAGCTTCGCACAGATCGCCACCGTCTCCGGATCCGTCGGGTCGATCTCCTCCGGGCGCTTTCCGAGGCGGAAGTCCTGCAGGCCGGTGGCGTTCAGCAGCTTGCGGCGGAGCGGTGTGCTGAGGCACCCGACCGCAACGAAGCCGTCCGCCGTCTCGAAGCAGCGGTAGTAGACGTTGCCGATCGTCGGGCGCACGCCGGCGATCACTTCGAGCTGCTGCTTGTAGGTGCCGCTTCCCCCGCGCATCTCGTTGATCTTCGCCAGCGCCGCTTCTCGTCCCTCCGTATCGACGGCCTCGATCGACATCAGCCGCGTGCCCTGGATGGTCAGCGCGCTGCCCATCAGCGTCGTGTTGATGCACTGGCCGCGCCCGGTGCGCTCGCGCGCGTATAGCGCGGCGCTGATGCCCCACGCGATCGCCAGGCCCGTCGAGATGTCGGCAGACGGCAGGCCGTTCATCATCGGCACGCCGCTCTCTTCGCGGCGGCCCTCGACGGTCATGAGGCCGCTGAGCGCCTGGGCGATGATGTCGTAGCCGGGGCGGTGCGCATGCGGGCCGCGGCGCCCAAACGCGGTGTTGTCGCAGTAGATCAGGCGCGGGTTCTTCGCCGACAGCGTCTCGTAGTCGATGCCGAGCTTCGCCGCGACGTCCGGGCGATAGTTGATGATCACGACGTCAGTGCGTTCGGCGAGCTGGTGGATGATCTCGAGCCCTTCGGGCGTGTTGAGATCGAGCATGACGCCGCGCTTGCCGCGATTGAGCGAGATGTAGCCGCGGCCTTCGCGCATGCCCAGCGGCTGAAAGGCGCGCCACGGATCGCCGGCGGGGGACTCCACCTTGATGACATCGGCGCCCATATCGGAAAGCAGCATGCCGCCGAACGGCGCGGCGATGATCTCCGAGAACTCGAGGACTTTGACGCCGGCCAACGGTCCGGGATGTCCGTTCGTGCTCATCACTACCTCTCCCCGCACAGGGGAACCACAGATTACACGGATTTCACGGATTGGGGGGAGGCGCGGGGATCACCGAGCTCCCTCAGCCACGATGACGCCCAACCACGTTGCACTCAGCAGGAATCCCACGCCGGCGATGATCCTGAAGCACAGTCTTGGCACGGGCCTAAGCAAGAGGTCCTTGGGGTAGATGTCTTGCCAATTGATGACGCCATTGACGACTCGCAAGGCGTCGTCGATCCAAATGAAGCTAAACCCCCACACGAACATGTTGAGCAGCAGAACGGCGATCTCCAAAATTAGACTCGCTTGTCCATATCGACATGCGGGATGCCGACCTCGTCGTAGATGTCGCCGTGGGCGGTGTAGCCGCAACGCTCGTAGAAGCCACGGGCGTGGAGCTGGGCGCTGAGCTTGATGTGGCGGATGCCGTGCGTGGATGCTTCACGCTCAAGCGCGTCGAGCACCAGCGCGCCGAGGCCGGTGCCGCGGTGCGATGCGAGCACGGCCATGCGGCCGATCTTGGCGTAGTCCTCGAATAGAAGCAGGCGGCCCGCCCCGGCGGGTGTGCCATCGACGTAGGCGACGCAGTGCGTGGCGGACGCGTCGAAGTCGTCGAGTTCGTCGCTGCGGGCGATGCCTTGTTCTTCGACGAAGACGGCGATGCGGACGGCGAAGGCGTCGTCGCGCTGCCGCGGCGTGGTGGCAATGACGACGAGTTGCTCCGTCACGCGCGCTTCGCGGTACCGACGATCGCGGGCATCCACGGAGCCATCTTCTTGTGCTCGATCGATGCCATCTCGAAGCCCGCTTCGCGGATCGCCTGCTCGGTGCGGCGGTTGACGTTGCAGCCGGCGGAGCACCATCCCCACGCGGGTTGGATCGCGTCCTGCACGCGCCCGAGCATCGCCTCGCTGCGCACGTGCTCGATGAAGCGGAACTCGCCGCCCGGGCGCAGGACGCGGCGTATCTCGGCGAGCGCGCGCCGCAGATCGCCCACGGTGCAGAGCACGAGCGTCGAGACAACGGCGTCGCACGAGGCGTCATCGACCGGGAGCCGCTCGGCGGGCGCAAGGCGCACGTCGATGTCGGTTCGGCCCAGCTCGACGAGGCGCTTCTGCGCGCGCTTCAGCATGTGCGGGTCGGGCTCGAACGCGACGACGCGCACGCCCTGCGGGTAGTGCGGGAAGTTCGCGCCGGTGCCGGCGCCGATCTCCAGCACGTCGCCACGGAGGTCAGCGAGGAGTTGATGGCGCAGTTTGCCGAGGCGCTTCTCGCCGGGCTTCGTGATGATGTCGTAGCTGGCGGCGAACCAGCGATGGCCGGGCTCTGTTGATCGCACGTCGTTCATGTTCGACATCGTACTCCCTCGCGCCAGCCGGCGACCACCATTCGGGCGACGATCTCCGCCCCGCGAACGGGTGCACCGGGCAGCAACTACCTTGCCGGGACGAACTTCATCGAGAGCGAGTTCACGCAGTGGCGTGTGTTCTTCTCCGTCAGGCGCTCGCCCGTGAACACGTGGCCCAGATGCCCGCCGCAGGCCGCGCACTCGATCTCGACGCGCCGGCCGTCCGGGTCGGGCAGGCGCTTGACCGCGCCCGGGATCTCGTCGTCGAACGCCGGCCAGCCGCAGTGCGCGTCGAACTTGTCGTCCGACCGATAGAGCTCTGCGTCGCAGCGACGGCAGACGTAGGTGCCGGCGGCGTAGAAGTCATCGTACTCGCCGGTGAACGGCCGCTCCGTCCCCTTCGCTTCGATGACGTAGCGCTCTTCGGCTGTCAGTTCGTTGTGCGTTACTTCGTTCATGCTTCTCATCGTAACATCCGAGACCCACGAGCAGGGCGGACAGCCGTCCGCCCCTACGAGCGTCGACTGCTGACGTGCTAACAGGGTGCTGAAAAACGATTCTTGTTCTCGTGGCGCGGGCTTTCAGCCCGCGTTCGTAGCTTCAGTTCGCCGCTCCATATCGACGTTCAAACGCCATCCGGCGACTTTTTCAGCACCCTGCTAACGGCTGACGGGCTGAAGTGCTGACCGGCTGACCGGCTACCCCAGCTTGATCTGAATTGCTTTCGTCTCCATGTACTCCTCCAGCCCTTCGTGCCCAAGCTCGCGGCCGATGCCGGATTGCTTGTAGCCGCCGTAGGGCATGTACGGCATGCCAGCGCTGTGGTACGCGTTCACCCAGACGGTGCCGGCCTGGATGCCCTTCGCCATCTTGAAGGCCGTGTCGATGTTCTTCGTCCACACAGCGGACGCGAGGCCGTAGATCGTGTCGTTCGCGAGCCGCAACGCCTCGTCGGCATCCTTGAACGTCATGACGGAGAGCACCGGGCCGAAGATCTCCTCGCGCGCGATCCTCATCTCGTTGTGCACGTTGTCGAAGATCGTCGGCTGGACGAACAGGCCCTGATCGTAGCCCTCGCCCGTCAGGCGGCCGCCGCCACAGAGCATCGTCGCGCCCTCGTCCTGCCCGACGTGTACGTAGCGCACGACCTTTTCGAGCTGCGACTCGTTGATCACGGGGCCCATCGTGACGGTGGGATCGGACGGGTCGCCGACCTTGATCGTCCTGGTGAAGGCCTGCATCTTCGCCATAAACTTGTCCTTGATGGACTCCTGCAGGAAGAGCCGCGAGCCCGCCTGACAGACCTGCCCGGTGTTGAGGTAGATGCCGAAGAACGAACCGCCGACGGCGGCATCGATGTCGGCATCGGCGAAAACGACGTTGGGCGACTTGCCGCCCAGTTCGAGCGAGATCTTCTTCAGGTTGCCCGATGCCGCCTGCATGATCGTCTTGCCGACGGCCGTCGAGCCCGTGAACGCGACCTTGTCGACCTTATGGCTCTCCGCCAGTTCGGCGCCGACGACGTTCCCCGGGCCGGTGACGACGTTCATCACACCGGCGGGCGCCCCCGCTTCCGCGATGATGCGCGCCAGCTCGAACGTGGTGCCGGCGGTGAACTCCGACGGCTTCGCCACGATCGTGCAGCCGGCCGCCAGCGCGGGCCCGAGCTTCCACGTCAGCAGGAGCAGCGGGAAGTTCCACGGCGTGATGACGCCGACGACGCCGACCGGCTCGTGCATCGTGAGCCCGACGGCGTCCGGCACAAAGTTCGTGATCGAGTCGCCCCGCATGTCCAGGGCCAACCCGGCGTAGTAGTCGTACACGTCGGCCGCCATCGCGACCTCGCCGACCGCCATGCCGGTGGGCTTGCCGACTTCCTTCGAAAGCAGTTGGGCGAGCGGCATCAGATCTTCGCGGATCTTCGCGGCGATCTTGCGCAGCACCGTTGCCCGCTGCGTCGCGGGCGCCTTCGACCACGTGCCGGAGTCGAACGCCGCGCGTGCCGCATCGATCGCCTTCCGCGCGTCCTCCACGCCGCCCCACGGGATCGTTTCGACGAGCGCGCCCGTTGCCGGATTGCGGCGCTCATACGTTTCGCCCGTGGCGCCGGCGACCCATTGGCCATTGATGAACTGCCGGTACGTGCGGGCGTCAGTGGCGGCGGCGTCTTTGGTTTCTACTACCACGGTGTGACCTCCTCAGGTTCGGGAACGGGTGGCTAATGGCCGGCTTCGCTATGCTCAACACAGCATAACGGCACCATTGTACAACTTAGCAAGCACTAAGATAAATCCTACGCCCGGCCCTGCCGGGCGGTCAATAGGGTCGCCCCAGGAAGACCGACGCGTGCCGCGAACGGCCGCCAATCAACGTCGCACGTTCACCGATTGCCAGCCCGTCGATTGCGGGCGTACACTCGCGCCATGAACCTTACTATCCGCGCGCACCACACCACGGTCTTTGCAGGATTCAATGAGCACGCCACGAAGAAGCTCGAACGCCTCGAGCGGCTGCTGCCGCGGGTCGGCGACGTCATCGTCGAGGTCGAGCACGAGGAGACGCGTTCGTCTGCCGATCGCTACGCCGTACAGGTGACGGTGCATTCCGGACGCTCGATCCTGCGTGCGGAGGAGCGCGGCGCGGACCCGGAGAGCGCGCTGGATCTGGCCGCGGACGTGCTTTCGCGCCAGGCGCGGCGGCACAAGAAGCGGCTCGACGAAAAGCATCACCCGCACGGAACGAAGGAAGCGATCGCTGATGCGATGAACGCCGCGCCCCCGATGCCCGGCAAGCAGGAGCCGCCTGACGAGGAAGACGAGTACGTGCTGGGGAACATCGTGCGCGTGAAGCACTTCGAAGCGGCGCTGATGTCACACGAGGACGCGCTGATCCAGATGGATCTGCTGCGCCACGATTTCTTCCTGTTCCTGGATACGGCGACGCAGGACTACGCGCTGATCTACAAGCGCAAGGACGGCGAGTTCGGGCTGCTGTCGCCGCGGCGGGGGTGACGCTGTTTCGGGTTCACCGCGGAGCCGCGGAGGACGCGGGAGAACGATTGGGTGATGCAGGGCGGAAGCGTCGAGCGCTACTACGACCAGAGTCCGCAGCGCGAATGGGATCGCCTCGAAGTACTTCATGATCGCATCGAGTACGCGGTCACGCTGCGCGCGCTGGACGAGTTTCTGCCTCGCCCACCAGCGGCGATCCTCGATATCGGCGGTGGCCCAGGCCGATACGCAATAGTTCTAACCGAGCGCGGGTACGCGGTGACGTTGGCGGATCTCTCTCGTGCGAACCTGGACTTCGCGCGAGAACGCGCCGCCGAGGCGAATGTCACGCTGGCTGCGATCGAGCACGCGGACGCTCGCGATCTCACCCGCTTCAGTGACTCCACGTTCGACGCGGTACTGCTTATGGGCCCACTGTATCACTTGCTCGACGAAGGCGATCGCCGGAGGGCAGTCCGCGAGGCGCTACGCGTCCTTCGCAAGGGCGGGACTCTGTTCACCGCGTTCATCACGCGTTATGCCCCGTTGCGGTTCTGGGCGAAGCACGACCCAACATTTGTGTACGAGCATCGCGCGGCGTTTGAGGCGATGATCAACGAAGGGCTTGCACCGGATCTCAGAGGCTTCACCGACACGTACCTGGAACGCCCGGACGGAGTCGCACCACTCGTGGAGCAAGCAGGCGCTGCGACGGTCACCATCGTCGGCTGCGAGGGCGTGCTAAGCATGATCCGAGATCGCGTCAACGAGCTCACGGATGATGCGTGGGAGTACTGGATCGACCTGAACTACCGCCTGGGAAAGGATCCGTCCACGCACGGTATCGCCGAGCATCTCCTTCATGTGGGACGAAAGCCGTAGCGCGATGACCACGACGCCTTCTGTCGGCTTTCAGCGGTTGTGAGGATCCATATCATCGGCATCGCCGGAAGCGGGAAGACGACGCTCGCGCGCTGGGCCGTCGTGACGTTCGGTGTTGAGGCGTTCGATCTGGACCACGTTGTGTACGATTTCGAGGCAGGCGAACGCCCTGCCGCGGAGATCGTTCGGCATATCGACGACATCCGTCGGCTGGCCGGCTGGGTGACCGAAGGCGCCTATCGCGACGCGTGGCTGAAGCCGCTACTCGATGACGCGACGGCGATCGTCTGGCTCGACGCGTCGCTGCCGACGGCGATCTTCCGGATGGTGAAGCGGCACGCGCGCGCGGAGTTGGCTCGGAACAATCTCCATCCCGGGTGGATCAGGTTAGTGCGGTTCCTGAACTACAACCGCACGACGGCAGAAGTGCAGCGCGCCGAGACGATCGAGCTGCTCGCGCCGTATTCGACCAAGCTATGGCGCTGCCGATCGACGCGCGACGTTACCGCGTTCAAGGCGCGGATTCGTGCGTGAGTCGCGAAGTGCGGACGTTCGTCTTTGACACGGGCGCGGGCGCAGCCTGCTGCGCCCCTACAGCGGATGTGAGTGCGACGACGGCGGGCGGGGCGCCCGCGCTCCATCTCGCTCGCCCCCCCCCGACGACCGACCGACAACTAGTGTCTCTGCACAGAGGTTTTGATCGGTTGCAGCGGTGGACCTAGCGCGGGAAGAAGCGCTGGGTCGAGGAGCAACTCGATCCTGCGCGCCCCGCGCCGGATACGGAGAATGAGTCGGGCCCGCAGCCGCCCGAACCAGTCATATTATTCTCTGTGCAGAGACACTAGTGTAGTGCTTCCGGTTTACCGTTAGTTTCACCGGATAGTTGGCGGGCCCTGAGATCGTACTCTTCCGAGCTCCCCTTCCCGCGCCGGGAAGGGGCTGGGGGTTAGGTCGGGGCGGGGGGCGGAGTGCGGCGAGTCAAGCGCAGGTCGTCGTGTTCCAGCGAGCTAACAAAACGTTAGAAGCACTACACCTAGCGACCGGCGACCGCTATCGGAACATGTCTTTCTCGGCGGGTCGGATCAGCTCCGACGTGGACGCGTCGTCCGCGCGCTGATATTCGACGCCGCGGATGATTGCTACGGGGACGCGAGCGAGCTTGCCGTGGACGAGCTCGGCGGCCGCGGCGAGTTCGTCGACGACGGCCATCTGCGTGACGCGCAGCTCGTAGCCGGCGGGATCGTGCTGGCCCGCGTAGTCGATCAGCGGGCGGATGCCGGCAACACCGATCGCGAAGTTCACGTGGCCTTCGCGCCACGGGCGGCCGAACGTGTCGGAGATAACCACCGCGACATCAACGCCGAGCGCGGCGCGCACTGCTGCGCGAATGCGCCGGGCTGACGCATCGGAGTCCACCGGCAACAGGCACAGTGTGCCGGTCGTCTCGACGTTCGAGGCATCGACGCCGGCGTTCGCGCAGATGAAGCCGTGGTGCGTCTCGCAGATCATGACGCCGTGCTGCATGCGGACGATGCGCTTCGTCTCGCCGAGCACCACTTCGATCTGGCGCGCGTCCTTCTCGAACATGGCGGCGTAGCGCTCGGCGAACGGTGACGGCGTGATCGTGGCGAGATCGACGATGCGGCCTTCCGCTTTCGAGACGACCTTCTGCGTCACCACCAGCACGTCGCCGTCCTCGATCGTGACGCCACCTGTGCGCGCGGAGTCGACGATCATAGCCGGCAGATCGTCGCCAGCGTGAATCTCCGGGATGCCGGGAAGGCCGATGATACGGATCTCGCTCACGCGATGCCTGCGATACGGATGCCCGCCTGCGTCTTGTAGTTGCGGTTGATGCTGACGAGCAGCACGGTGATGCCCTCAACCATCTGCGCGTTCGCGAGCGCGCCGCCGTCGACGCCGCGCACGCCTTCGATCGCCGTCGCCAGCTCCATGATCTGCTTCTTCGCGTCGGCGTCGTCGGCGCAGACGACCACGTCGGCTTCCAGCGGACCGCCCTTTAGCAGCTTCTTCGCGCTGAGATTCTGGAACGCGGCGACCACCTTCGCGCCGGGCAGCAACGCCTGTTCCTGCTGCGCGGCCGACCCCTCGGGCACGGCGAGCAGCGACGCCTTGCCGCCCTCGAACGCCATGGGCACGACGGTGCTGACGACGATCTTGCCGACGAGAGCGGACGCGAGCGGCGGCAGTGTCGCGGCCTGCGCGGTGTACGGCGTCGTGACGATGACGATGTCAGCGGAAGCGGCGACGTCCTCGTTCGTGGCGGCGGTCAGCGGGAGCGCGGCTTCCTTCTCGTGCAGCTCGGCAACGGCGCCCTGCGCCTTCTCGATCGCGCGCGAGCCGATCGTGCACGCGTGGCCGGACTTCGCGAACCGATACGCGAGGCCCATGCCCTCTTCACCCGTGCCGCCGATGAATCCGATCTTCATGTCTATCTGCTCACTGTCAACTGAGAACTGTTACCTGACGACTACGCTAGTGCATCTCCGAGCCGCCGCTGACGTTGATCGATTCGCCAGTGATGTTGTCGGCCTTGCACAGAAAGACGACGGTCTGGCCCATGTCCTCGACGGTCTGCGGGCGGCGCAACGGCACGTTCTTCACGGCCGCCTGTTCCCACGCCTCTTCCTTCGTAACGCCAGTACCGAGCGCGATCGCCGGAAGCAGCACTTCCTGCCACATGAACGTGTCGACTTCGCCAGGGCAGATAGCGTTCACGGTGACGTTGAACTGACCCATCTCCTCCGCAAGCGCCTGCGTGAATCCGATCACGGCCCACTTCGAGGAGCAGTAGCTGGAGGCGCCGGCTTTGCCGCTCTTTCCGGCCTGCGACGAGAGGTTGACGATGCGGCCGCTGCGCCGCTGCATCATGTGCCCGGCGACGGCCTTCGAGCAGAGAAACGTCCCCTTCACGTTGACGTCGTGAATGAGGTCCCAGTCCTCCTCGGCGAACATGAACACCGGGCCCACCTTGATGACGCCGGCGTTGTTGACGAGGATATCGACCTGGCCCCACTTGTCGATCGCGCCCTGCACCATCGCCTGGCACTGCGCGAAGTCGCGCACGTCCACGTCGATAGCGATGGCGTCGCTGCCAAGGCACTTGATCTCGGCGATCGTCTCGTCGCGATCGGCGCTCACGGCGGGCAGGTCAGCGATGGCGACGCGCACGCCCTCCTTCGCAAGCTTATACGCGATGCCGCGGCCGATGCCGCGGGCGCCACCCGTCACAATCGCAACGGTGTTCTTGAGTTCCATATTCGCTCCTTGTTCGTGCAGACGTTACGCGCATCTGTTTGAACATATCCGGCTCGGGATAGCGGGCGGATGACTCGACAGGCAACATCCCTCACCCGCCTTCCGAACTTCGCTCTCGATCATGTTCAACAAATTGAATGCTTTTGTCTACGAGCTTCCTAAACTGGCGCTTGTTTTCCAGTATCCGTCTCGGGAGCACCGCATAGTCCTTCTTCGTGTGCCCCTTGGGGAAGTATTTCAGATGGTTGACATCGCTCTCCATAAAGAGATCGTCGAGAACTTCTCTGGGGAGTTTGAGCGCGACTCCAAACTTCCCACATGAGATGAATATGCGGCCATCGACATACCCAGCTACCGCTCCAAAACAGTTCTTGTATTCCAGCCGGTGCGTGGCCGCAAGCTTGGGACGAGCCTGCTTGAGCAACGTCGCTAGTTCGTCGAAATACCCGCTACTCATCGTTCATCAGCTGTTGGACTGGCGGAGAGAGTGGGATTCGAACCCACGGTACGCTTGCGCGCACACACGATTTCCAGTCGTGCCCGATCGGCCACTCCGGCACCTCTCCCTGGAGACTGAGCCTACAATAAAGAACCCGGAAGCGACGGGCCAGAAGCGCGTGCGGTTCTGGGTCCTCGGTTCCAGGTTCTGTTGATGTCGATGGCGGAGAGGGCGGGATTCGAACCCGCGAGGCTCATCACCTACCGTTTTTCGAGAACGGCACCATCAACCACTCGGACACCTCTCCGGCGTGATTATATCCAAGATTCCATGAGAGAGGCGATCCGGCACACGAGCAATACATGCTCGCGCTACTTCTTGCCGGTGAGATCCTGGAACTTGCGTTCCTGCTCGGCCTGCGCTTCGCGGGAAGCCTGGCGACCGAGGCGGACTGCCTGGCGGATCCGCTGCTGGGCTCTGGCGGCGAAGCCTTGCGGCTCGGGCTCGGCGGGCGCGTCATCGTTGCGGAACTCCGCCGGGACGACGTCGGGCTCTTCTTCGCCGGGGCGCGCGAACAGCCAGATCGCGAGCGCAACAGCGCCGGCAACGAGCAGGAAGATCAGCAGGACCGGCACGAGCTTGCTGCCGCCGCCGCGAACCACAACCTGTTCGGGCTTCCCCTGCCTGAGCCGCTTCTCAGCTTGCTTCGCGGCCTTCGCCGCCTCGCGCTCAGCGTTCTCGCGGCGCTCCTGATCCTTCTGCTCTTTCACCGACGCGGGCTCCATCGCGAACTCGATCTTCCCGAACGGCGTCTCGAAGTCGACGTCGTAGCCGAAGTCCTCTTCGGCCTTGGACTTCTTGCGCTTCTTGCCGGACTTCGATGGCTCGATTCCAGCAGGCGCAGCGCCATTCAGGCGCTCGGTGACGCCAGCTGCGCCGGTAGTGTTGGCTTCGTCTTGCGCCATGACTGACCTCCGTTGTGCGGGATGCTGAGGACAGCGTTACTGCTTTGGCTTCGCGTTGTCGGTACTCGCGCCGGTGAGCCCGGCGATGACGCCAGCGGCGCGGCGCACGCCCGCCACGACGCCATATGTACGAATGATCGGCGCCACGGCAGCACCGGTGACGTACGACACCGTGCCCTTCGCCTGGGTAGCCGTTTCGGCCGCGCTCCCGAGCAGCGGCTTCACGTTCTCATCGAGGATGCCGATGCTCTTCTTCATCAGCACGCGCGCCAGCAGCCCGAGCACGATCATCACGACGAGCGCGACCACGAAGAACGCCGCCACGGCGATCCCCATGAAGATGATCACCCAATCGCGGAAGGTGGCGACGAACAGGGGCGAAAGCTCGGTCAGGGCGTCCACAGGCGTATCCTCGAGTGCGATTGTGCGAGGAAATCATAGCATGGGCGGTAGGCGCGCAATACCGGCCGAATTGACGTGCGAGCCGATGCGGATGCTCTTGAAATCAGGCCACCCGGCGAAAGCGCCACAGGCGCCACGCCACCGTCGCATAGCTCAGTGCCGCCACGATGACCAGCGTCCACCAGCACTGGCCGAGCGCGGCGCCGATCGCGAGGGCCAGCAACCGCACGTCGCGCGAGGCGACGCCGAGCAGGTCCGACGCCACGTCCTTCCCGCCCTCTGTCTCGATCCGGGCGCGCGAGTACGAGACGAGGATGAACCCCACGACAGCCGCGAAGCCGGCGACGAGCGGGCCCGGCCAGTCCTCGTGTGCAAATGCGTACCACGCCATGCCGCCGGCAATCGCCGCATCGGCGTAGCGGTCGAGCACCGCATCGAACAGGCCGCCAAACGTGCTCGCCGCACGCTTCGCGCGAGCGAGATCGCCGTCAACGCCGTCGACAATCGACGACGCCTGGATCAGCACGCCCGCCTCGATGTTGCGGCCGACGGCCAGCAGCGCCAGGGCGCCCATCGCGACCGCGAACGCGGCGACGGACACCTGGTTCGGTGTGATCGGCGTGTGCGCCAGTGCGGACGCGATCGGCACGGACACGCGCCGGTTGAGATAGCGCGATACCGGCCCGTCGAGACTGGGGGTCGGGGGTTGGAGGCCGGAGGTGGGGTCGGGAGCCGACACGCTACGCGCGCGCTTCCGCGAGGAGTACCGCTTCCGCCTCGCCCAGATCGTCCGCCGTATCGATGTCGATCCAGCGCAGGCCCGTGACATCTACGGCGTCCAGTGCGCCCGCGCGGGCAAGCGACGCGAAGACGGCGCCCGCCTCGCCATCGCGCAGAACCGGCGTGATCGCGTCGAAGACGCGCGGCGTGCACCAGAAGGCGCCGGTATCGAGCGCGTTCCAGTCGTCGAGCGTCTTACCGAGATCGAGGACACGGCCGCCCTCGACCCGCGCGCGCGTCGCTTCCGCCGCGCGCGGATCATCGTGCGGCGCGCGATCGATGGCGAGGCGGCATCGGCCGCCGGCGCCCGCGATGAGCGCCGCCGGCAGCGCGGGCTCGACGAGATGGTCGCCCATGGCGAGCACGAATCCGCCCTTGCGGGGCATGGCGTCGCGCGCCACCCAGATCGAGCGCGCGTTGCCGAGTTCGTGCGCTGTGTTCTCGACGAACCGCAGCGTCATCCCGCACGGATGCAGATGCATGAGCGCCGCGCGGATCTTATCGCCGTAATAGCCGACGACGATCGTGGCGTCGCCGACGCCGCAAGCCGCCAGCCCGTCGAGGACGTGGTTGATGATCGGGCGGCCGCGCAGGTTCAGCAGCGGCTTCGGTACGCCATCAGTGAGCGGATGGAGCCGCTCGCCATCGCCGGCGGCAAGGATGAGTGCGTGCATGGTAGCTCTTGGCTGTTAGCGATTGGCTGTCAGCCCCCAGTATGGCACGCGCACGCGCGGAATCATCGAGGGCCGCTACATGCAGCAGCTGGCGATGCCGTTGCCGGATTCGTCGACGATGCCGAAGCCGATTGGCCGATCGCGGGATGGCGCGTCGAACTCCAGGAATTCAAAGTGCCCAGGCTTCGGCCGCGCCACCATCTCGAAGATCTGTGTGTAGCGGTCTTCGCCATGAACCGAGATGACCTCGTGATCGAGGACGAGGATAACGATACGCTGGGGGCCGAGCGCGCAGGGCAGACTCGCGGCGCCGGGAATCGCGGCCCAGAGGCCGCTGTTGACGAGGGCGTATTCTCGATGTTCGAGCGTATCGAGAAAAGGCCAGAGGATCGTGTACTCCCAGTGCGACTCACGTCCGTCACGGCTCACGTTCGCGCCAGCGATGCCGCCGCCTTCGGCGTTGATCTGCGCGTTCTTGACCCCGAGCGCCTGCAGGTGCGATCGCTGAGACTCGGGCGCCGGGCGCGTCCACCCGTCACCCTGGGCGCACTTAGTCAGGGCGACGTTGAACCGCGGAAAGGGCGTCGGGGAAGGCGCTGCTACCGTGGCCGTCGGCGGAGGCGGTGCGGTTGGCGTCGCTGTTGGCGGCGGGCCGGATCCGCCGCCACATGCGGCGGCCAGCGAGGAGACCAACAACAACGGGCCGAAACATCGAAGCATGACTTCGCTCCCGCCCTTGCTCCGCGTTGAGTATAGCCTCCGACAACGACAACATCGCGCGAGCACGGTGCCCGCACGATGTTGGTCGCTGGCTCTTTCAACCGCCACGAATCAGAACGGCAAGCCCTTGAGGCCCTGACTGCCCTTGACGGCGGCGACGTCGCCCGCGTGCCCCGCCGCGTGCATCGACGCGAGCTGGAGCAGGAATGCGACGCTCTGCATGCCGAAAAACTGCGTGTCCGCCTGGCGGTCGAGGTCGGCATCGCTCAGGGTGGCGATGTAGTCGAGCGTCGCTTTCTGGATCTGCTCCGCATACTCCTTCATCGCCGCGCCCGAGATGTTCGCGTTGTGTCCCCAGATCTCCATCGGGTTCGGGGGCAGCCCGTTCTTGGAGGCGAACGCCGGCCAGATCATGTCGGCGCCCTTCGCCTTGTTCAAGACGAAGAAGTCAAAGCTGGTGAGCGCGTGGACGTGCGACTTCGCGGCGGCGTTGCATGTACCCGGCCCATCGAGGTTGTACTGCGCGTCGTCCATGCCGTCGGCGGCCATCTTCAGCAAGCCGAACGCTTGCTCCGTCTGCAGCTTCACGTAATCCGTTACTTTCACGTTCGTTCCTCCTTATTTCATCCTGGTGGGAAAAGTAGCTTCTCATTATGAAGCGACTGCGTCAAGGGGGAGTAGCGGCTAGCGTTCAGCGGTTAGCAATCGGCTCCCATGGCTATCGAATCGCGCCGCCGCCAAGGACTTCGTCGCCGGCGTAGAACACCGCCGCCTGGCCGGGCGTGATCGCGCGCTGCGGCGCGTCGAAGGCCACGCGCGCCGTGCTGTCCGCGAGCGGCGTCACCGTCGCCGAGGCCGCTGCGGTGCGATAGCGGATCTTCACCTCGGCCCGGATCGGCCCATCGGGGGCGCCCGCGAGCCAGTTGACGTGTTCGGCGACGAGCGTGTCCGACAGCAGGTGCTCCTCGGGGCCGATCGTGATCACGTTCAGATCGGGATCGATGCCGGTGACGAAGCGCTTTTCGCCAACCGCGATACCCAGCCCCTTGCGCTGGCCGATCGTGAACCCGGCGACGCCATCGTGCTCGCCGATGCGGTTGCCATCGGCGTCCCGGATGACACCGGCGGCCTGCGGCGCGCGCTTGCGGACGAACGACTTGTAGTCGCCATCGGGCACGAAGCAGATGTCGACGCTGTCGGGCTTGTCGGCGAGCTGTAGCCCCATCTCGTGCGCGAGTTCGCGGATGCGCGGCTTGCTGTAGGCGCCGATGGGGAACAGCGTCTTCGCCAGCTCCGTCTGCCCCATCGTGTAGAGCACGTACGACTGATCCTTCGTGTCATCGACCGCGCGGCGTAGCCGGTATCGCCCGCCCGCATGCTCGATGCGCGCATAGTGGCCGGTAGCCAGGTAATCGGCCTCGAGCGCGACTGCCCGATCGAGCAGCGCGCGAAACTTCACATGCTCGTTGCAGGCGAGGCAGGGGTTCGGCGTGCGGCCACGGCCGTATTCGGCGACGAAGTAGTCGATGACGCGGTCGTGGAACTCACGCTCCATGTTCAGCACGTAGTGCGGGATGCCGATGGCGTCAGCCGCCTGCTGCGCGTCGCCGGTATCCTCGACAGAGCAGCAGCGCTTCTTTCCGACCGGGGCGTCCGGGTCGTCGAGCGTCCAGAGGCGCATCGTGATGCCGATGACCTCGTAGCCGTCGCGGGCGAGCAGGCCCGCCGCGACCGCCGAATCGACGCCGCCGCTCATCGCCACGACCACGCGCTGCTTCTTCATGCGGTCAGTGTAGCCTGCGACGAGAGAACCCAGAACCTAGAACTTAGAACCAGGGCTCGGCGGGAGGACGGTTCTAGGTTCTGGGTTCTGGGTTCTGGGTTATACTTTAGTGAAATCACACCCGCCCCCTAGCACGGAGTACGCCTACTGGAGTCCATGGACCTGGCCCAACGCATCGCCGACCTGCTCTCCGACCGCCAGGCGGAGGACATCGTCCTCATGGACATCAGCAAGGTCTCGAGCTTCACCGACACGTTTGTCATCGCCACAACGGGCAATCCGCGGCAGATGAACGCGCTCATCGAATCGCTGGATGTCGACCTGCGCGACGACGGCATTCGCCCGAGGCGTACGGAGGGCACACCCGACTCGGGCTGGGTGCTGATCGACTTCGGCGACGCGATCGTCCACCTGTTCTCGCGCGAGCAGCGAGCGTACTACAAGCTCGAAGAGCTGTGGGCGCAGGGCGTGTCGGTGGTGCATATCCAGTAGGTAGAGTCGATGGCTGCTGTCCTCGAACTTTTCTTTGGTTCTCTGATCCTTGCTTTTGGCATGCTGCTGCTGACCCGCCCTAGCTGGTTCGGCTGGCTGTACGACGGCTACCGACGAAATGCTGGATGGCTCAAGGTGTCGGAGGCTCAATACGACCGGAATCGCCGAATCACGGCAAAGGTCGCACCGTACTTCTTCCTCCTGGTGGGGACCGTGCTCACGGCCGAAGGACTGGCGGATCTCCTGAACTAGCCACGTCGCCCGACAACCCACTCCACCAACTCCTCGTACCGCGCGCCTGCACCTTCGATCTCAATCGTGCGCGCCTTCGCGCCGTCGTACGCGAGTCGGACGAGCAGATACTCGGGCGGCATCTCGGCCGGCGCGCGCTCCGGCCACTCGACGACGAGTACGCCCTTCTCGGCGAGCTCGTCCAGCGCGAGTTCGGCCACCTGCTCCGGGTCTTCGAGGCGGTAGAGGTCGGCGTGGAACAGGCGCAGCGGCGCGCCCTCGTACTCGTTCATGATCACGAACGACGACGACTTGATCGGGTCGGCGACGCCGAGCCCGCGGCCGATGCCCTGCGCCAGCACCGTCTTGCCGGCGCCGAGTTCGCCCGACAGCAGCACAACGTCGCCTGCGCGCAGCAAGCGGCCGATGCGCTCGCCGAGCTTGCGCGTCGCACCTGGCGTAGCAGCGTGAACAATCATCGTGCTCACGGCGACCCGTGCCCTTGCAGGTGGTCCCAACCGCTCGTCATCATCGGCACGTCGTGCCCTTCCGCGTCGAGCACCCGCACGCGCACGCCGCCCGCGACGATGCTGCCGACAACGGTCAGCGGCACGGGCAGCGCGGCAGATGCGCGAGCGATCGCGTCCTCCGCCCCAACAAGGAGCAGCTCGTAGTCCTCTCCACCAGCCGCCGCCATCATGCTGGCGTCATCCCGATATGTCGCAACGAGATCGGCATCGAGAGGGACGCGATCGAGTCGCAGTTCCGCGCCAACGCCACTCGCCGAGCAGATGTGGCCGAGATCCTGCACAAGGCCGTCGCTGATATCGATCGCGCAGCGAATTCCTGCCGCGATCGCGGCGCGCCCCGCATCGGTGCGCGGTTGCGGACGCATGTGGCGTTCGATCAGGCGGCGCAGCGCGCCGGTCCGCGGCTCGCCCTCCTTCAGCGCGCGCAGCCCTCCCACCGATCCACCGAGCGCGCCCGTCACGGCGATCAGGTCGCCATCGCGCGCGGCGTCGCGGCGGAGCAACAGGGGTTCGCGGTGCCCGCTCATCTTCGCCTCGCCGATGAGCGCGATCGTGATCGCGAACACCGGCGCCGAGACGATATCGCCGCCGGCGATCGTCACGCCGTAGTCGTCGGCGCACTCACGCAGGCCGGTGTACAGCGCGTCGACGGCATCGACGGGCGTTTCGGGCGGCAGGCAGAGCGTGACCAGCGCGAACGCAGGCATGCCGCCCATCGCCGCGATGTCGCTGATGTTCGTCGCCAGCGCCTTCCAGCCGATGTCCCGCCACTCGACCGCACCGGGCAGGAAGTGCACGCCGGCAACCATCGTGTCGGTCGTCGCGATGGTGCAGCCAGCGTCGCGGCGCCACACCGCCGCGTCATCGCCAATGCCGATCACGAGGCGATCCGGCGCCACGGCGGGCAGTGCCGCGCGCAGCCGCTCGATGAGGCCGAACTCGCCGAGATCGCTGACGTTCACAGCGAAAGAATACCCGCTTGCTGATGGTAGGATTCCGCCATGCGCATCGCTATCGTGTCCGACGTCCACAGCAACCTCACCGCGCTTCGGGCGGTGCTGCGTCACGCCGAGGCTGGCGGCGCCATCGATGCCGTCTGGTGCCTGGGCGATATCGTCGGGTACGGAGCAGAGCCATCACAGACGATCGCCACGCTGCGGGAGTGGCCCCTGACCTCAGTCGCCGGCAATCATGACCTCGCAGCCGTCCGCATGATGAGCGTCGAGGACTTCAACCCGGTCGCGGCAGAAGCTGCGCTCTGGACGGCCGATCAGCTCACGGCGGACGAGCAATTATTCCTGCTCGACCTGCCGTTGACGGTCATCGCGGGCGCCTTCACGCTGGTCCACGGCAGCTTGCGCGAGCCCGTGTGGGAGTACCTGCTCGACGCGGAGCAGGCCACGGCGCAGTTCGCGCTACAGACCACCCCGTACAGCCTGATCGGGCATTCGCACATCCTGTTCTGGGTCGAGGAGCGCGCCGCCGGCCCGTCGTTCCATCGCGCCGGCGACGGCACGACGCTCGAGCTCGGCGATCGGCGCCTGATCGTCAATCCGGGCAGCGCCGGACAGCCGCGCGACGGCGATCCGCGCGTCAGCTACGTGCTGTACGATGAGGGCGCCGCGACGCTTACCTGGCGCCGTGTCGCGTACGATATCGGCGCCACGCAGGCGGCGATCCGCGCGGCAGGGCTGCCGGAATTGCTCGCCGAGCGCCTGGCGGCGGGCAGATGAATCCGCGGATCCGACTCGCTGGCGCGCGCGACGGCGCGGCGATCTGTGCGATCGATCCGCGGGTGATCGATACGCCGGGGCGGCGGCCGTTCATCGAGCGCGCGATCGCGGCGGGCGAATGTTACGTCGCGGCCAGCAGCGACGAGATCGTCGGCTACGCGGTGTTCGACCGCTCGTTCTTCGAGCAGCCGTTCGTCTCGCTGCTCATCGTCGCCGAGCCACAGCGGCGGCGTGGCATCGGAGTGGTGCTGATGCGCCATCTCGAATCGATCAGTCCGGGGGACAAGCTGTTTACGTCCACTAATGCATCAAACACGCCAATGCAGCGGCTCTGCGAGCAGCTCGGCTTCGTCCGCAGTGGCTACATCGAGCATCTGGACGAGGGCGATCCGGAGATCATCTACTTCAAGCGAGTCACGCGATGACATGGACACTGGTCGGACAGGATGCCGCGGTCGCGGTGCTGAAGAGCGCCGTCGCGAACGAGCGGGTCGCCCACGCGTATCTGTTCGCGGGCCCGAAGCACGTCGGGAAGACCGTCGCGGCGCTGCAGTTCGCGCAGCTCCTGAACTGCACCGGCGACGAGCCGCCCTGCGGACGCTGCCGCGCGTGCGAGCGCATCGCCGGCGGCCAGCATCCGGATGTCGAGATGATCGGCATCGGCGGCATCTGCGACGATCTCGACCACAAGCACTCGCCCGACGACTCGCGCGATATCCGCATCTGCCAGGTGCGGCGCATGCAGCACCTCGTGAGCCGCGGCCCGTACGAGGCACGCTACCGCGTCCTGATCATCGAGCCGGCCGACGCGCTCGGGCGCGAGGCGACGGCGGCGCTGCTGAAGACGCTCGAGGAGCCGCCACCCTACGTGGTCATCATCTTGATCACCGACCGCGAGGAGATGCTGCTGGACACCGTGCGCTCGCGCGCGCGCCGCGTGGGCTTCGGCGGCGCGCCGGCCGCGCTGATCGAGCGGACGTTGCGGACGCGCTGGGACGTCGAGCCGCCGCGAGCGGCCGAGTTGGCGCGGCTGGCGGGCGGCAGGCTCGGCTGGGCCGTGGCGGCGCTGTACGACGAGCGCATGATGCAGCAGCGCGAGCAGGCGCTCGAACGAGCGGAAGCGCTGGCGGGCGCCACGCTGGCCGAGCGATTCGCCTTCGCAGGCAGCCTGGGCGGCGGCTACACGAAGGATCGCACCAGCGTGCAGGCGACGCTGGAGATGTGGCAGGAGTGGTGGCGCGACATCCTCCTCATCGCGGCGAAGCGCGAGGATCACGCCGTGCACCGCGACCGATTGGACAGGCTACGGGTGCTGGCGTCACAATGCGACATCGCTGGCGCCGTTCGGGCGCTGCGTGCCATCACGGACGCGCGTCAGCAGCTGGCGGAGAACGCCAGCCCAGTGCTGGCGCTGGAGGCGATGATGCTGGCGCTGCCGGAGCTGCGTTCGAACGCGGTGACCCAGCGCCTCAACGGGCGGTAGCCGAAAGGATCGCCTCGCCGCGGGCGGGGCGCGACAACATGAGCAACGCACGCGTGCCCGTCGGGGTGCGATTCAAAGAAGCCGGCAAGGTCTACTACTTCGATGCGGGCGAGAACGAGCTCGACGTCGGCAGCTACGTCGTGGTCGAGACGTCGCACGGCCTCGAGATCGGCCGCGTCGTGATTGCGCCCGACCAGGTGCTGGCGAACGAGGTCAAGGAGACGCTGAAGCCGATCGTGCGCATCGCCACGCCCGAAGACCTGGAGCAGCGCCAGAAGCTGAAGGACACCGCCGCCGAGCAACTTCGCGAGGCGAAGCACCGCGTCGCGCAGGACGGCACCGACATGCAGCTCGTGTCGGGCGAGTACAACCTCGATGGATCGCAGATTACGTTCTACTTCACGTCGGCGAAGGATCGCATCGATTTCCGTCCGCTCGCGCGCGACCTGGCCGACGCGTTCGGCACGAAGGTGCAGATGCTGCAGGTGGGCGAGCGCGACCGCGCGAAGATGCTCGACGGCTACGACGTGTGCGGCCAGCGCCTCTGCTGCGCGTCGTGGCAGACATCGTTCCCGTCCGTCTCGATCAAGATGGCGAAGGAGCAAGACCTGCCGCTCAACCCGCAGAAGATCTCGGGCGTCTGCGGCCGCCTCTACTGCTGCCTGACGTTCGAGTACGAGGGCTATCGCGAGCTGCGCGGCCAGATGCCGAAGGTCGGCTCGATGGTCTCGACGCCCGTCGGCGAGGCGAAGGTGAACAGCGTCAACCTGATGACGAAGACAGCGCGCCTGTGGCTGACGGACCAGCGCCAGATCCTCGAGCTGCCCGTCGTCGACCTGCAGATGCAGTACGGGCTGACGGTGCGCCCGGTCGAACTTGTGCGCGAGATCGAAGCGCCGCTGAAGCAGCAGCCAGCCGCCCCCGGCGAGCAACCACCCACCGCCGCGCACCACGACGCGACGGCGCCCTCCGCCGCATCTCCGGAAGGTGCCACGGCGGAGAATCCACAGGGCGAGGGCGGAGCGAAGCGTCGCCGCCGCGGCCGTCGCGGCGGCCGCCAGCGGCGCCCCGGCGGCGAAGGCGGCGCGCCCTCTACGCCACCGAGCGGCCCGCCCGGCCCGAGCACGTAGCGCACGCTTGGGCCCCGTACGTAGCAATGATTTGCTTCCGAATTCGAACGGCCTGTTATTTCGCAAGCGTGCGCGCTGACCGCTAACGCTACCTCACCCGCGTGTGCGGGGATCGAGCGCGTCGCGGAGGCCATCGCCGATAAATGTGAAGCTGAGCATCAGCACGGCGATCGCGCCGGCGGGGAACACGACGTTCCAGACGTTGCGCTGAATCGTCTGATAGCCGCCGTTGACAAGCGTGCCAAGGCTGGCCGCTGGCGGCGGGAGACCCAAGCCGAGGAAGCCGAGTGCGGCTTCAGCGAAGATCGCGGCCGGGATGCCAAAGGTGATCGCTACGATGACCGGACCGAGCGTATTGGGCAGCATGTGCTGCGTAACAACACGCCAGCGTGTCGCGCCAAGGGCGCGCGCCGCCAGCACGTAGTCGCGTTCCGCCAGCGAAAGCATCTGGCCGCGCACCAGGCGCGCGGTCGTCGTCCACGCGACGAGGCCGATCGCAAGAATGATGATGATCTTCTTGTTCGTGATCACCGGCCAGTCATGCCCGATTAGCACGGAGCGTAACAAGATGATGGCCAGCAAATCGGGGAACGAGTACATGATGTCCGTGAACCGCATGAGCAGATTGTCGGACCAGCGCCCGCCCAACGCCGCGAACGCTCCCACCGAGAGCCCGATGATTAGCACGACGATCTGCGCGCCGAACCCTATCTGCAGCGATATCCGCACGCCTTCCAGCGTGCGGGCGAACTGGTCGCGCCCCAGCTGGTCGGTCCCGAACCAGTTCGAGAGCGTCGGGCCGGTCTGTACCGCATCGAAATTCTGATCGCTGGGGGCGAAGCGCCCCGTCGGACCGACGCGCGATCCGACAAACGCCAGCAGCGCAACGCCCAGCAGGAGCACGAGCGCGGAGATCGCGAGCCGGTTGCGCACCATGCGGCGCCACGCGTCCGACCAGAGCCCTCGTTGTCTCCCCAGGCCGGGCTCCGCGTCGAACACGCCCGCCGGGCGAAGGGCTTCGCTCGTCGCCATCAGCGGTACCTGATCCGCGGGTCGACGACCGCGTACGCCAGATCCACGAACAAGCTCGCCATGGTGACGATAAACGCGTAGAACAGCGTCGTCCCCATGATCGTGTTGTAGTCCCGCGCACTCACGGCGTTGATCGTTTCACGCCCAACACCGGGGATCGAGAACATCGTTTCGACGATGAACGAGCCGGTCACGAGATTCACAGCGAGCGGGCCCATGACGGTGAGCACGGGGATCATCGCATTCTTGAGCGTGTGCCTGAGCACAACGCGTTGCTCCCTCAGCCCCTTCGCCCGCGCCGTACGAATGTAGTCCTGGCTCAGCACCTCCAGCACACTTGCGCGCGTCACGCGGGCGATGAATGCCGACGGAAGGGCGCTCACCGCAGCCACGGGTATCACGTCCTTGCGCCAGTCGTACGCCGAGGCATGGAAGATATCGGAGACCTGAAGCGGGCCACCCCAGCCCAGCGTCTTGAACCAGCCGAGGTTGATCGCGAAGAAGATCACGAGGAACGAACCCATGATGAAGTTCGGTACGCTCGCGCCGATCGTCGCAAAGGCAACGCCGAGGTAGTCGAGTGGCCCGTTGTGGTTCAGCGCGGACAGCGTGCCCAGTACGAGGCCGACGACCGCCGCGACAAGGAGTCCGAGCACGCCGAGCTGAAACGTCACGAACCACGTACGGCGAATCACGTCGGCGACTTCGTGATCGCCCTTGACCGACAGCCCGAGGTCACCGTGCGACGCGTTCCACAGGTAGTAGCCGTACTGCTTGTAGAGCGGCTCGTCGAAATGGTAGCGCCGGTTCAGAGCGGCGTTCACGGAGTCGGGTAGCGTTTTGTCCTGGGTGAAGGGGCCGCCCGGCACCGCGTGCATCAGGAAAAACGTCAGCGTCGCTACGGCCCACAGGACCGGGAGCACCCACAGCACGCGACGGATGGCGTACGTTGTCATGTAACTGAGGAGACGGAGGCCGCGACGCGATACGCGGCCTCCGTCATTGTCCCCTCGTACCCTGTGATCCCTACTTCTTCACGAACCAGCACTCCACACAGTAGTTGCCGGGCTGGCCCGCGTCGATCGTACCATTCGGCACGACACCGCCAAGCTTCTTGCTCAGCATGAACGGCTTCGCATCCTGATAGATGGGAATGATGCCGCACAGGTTCGTGACGATCGCCGTCTCGGCCTTCTGGTACGCCTTGATCCGGGCGTCGTCGCTGGTGGCGGCCGCCGCTTCCTTAAACGCCGCATCGACGGCCGGGTTGGAGCAGTTGTACTTATTGTTGCCGCCGCCCGTGTCGAACAGACCCACGAGCGGGTTCTCGATGTCGGGGTAGTCCAGCTGCCAACCGCCCGGGAAGAGCTGGAAGTCCCCCTTGTTGAACGCCGCCGACCGCGTCTTGCTGTCGACGAACAGCGGCTCGATTTTGATGCCAAGGGCACCCCACGCCTTCGCAAGGAAGTCCGCCTCGTCCCGGCGCTGCTTGTTGTCTCGCGTGGTGAACTTGAACGTCGGGAGGCCGGCGCCGCCCGGGTAGCCGGCATCTACCAGCGCCTGCTTCGCGGCCGCCAGATCGTAGCCGATCGTCTTGTCGAACGCCTCGTTTCCCTGGAAGCCCTTCAATCCCTTGACGACCCAGTAGGTCGCCGGCGCGTTGACCCCGTCGTACACCACGTCCGTGAGTGCCTGACGGTTGATCGAGCGGGAAAGCGCAAGCCGCAGATTGAACGCCTTCTTGACCGCGTCCGGCGTTCCGCCGTTCGCGCCCAGGATGGCGTCCTTCATCTGCACTTCGACGGTCGTGATGCGCGCCGACGGCGAGATCACCACCTGGTCCTTGAGTGCAGAGTCCTTCTTCGCGACGGTGGTGTCCGTCGCCAGGATCTCCGTCATCGAGAGTTCACCGGTTTGGAACGCCTTGAACGCCGCGGACAGGTCGTCGATGAACTTGATCGTGATCGACTGCAACGCCGGCTTCTGACCCACCCAGTTCGGGTTCGGCGCCAGTGTTGCGTGATCCTTCGCGACGACTTCCTTCAGCGTGAAGGGACCGTTGACGACGATGTTCGCCGGATCCGTCCATTTGTCGCCGAACTTTGTGACGATGTCCTTGCGCGACGGGAAGGTTGCCCAGAGCGACCAGATCGTCGTGAACGTCGCGACAGGCTTGTTGAGCGTAATCTGCAGTGTTGTCGGGTCGACCGCCTTGATGCCGAGCGCGGCCGTCAGCGCCTGGGTCTTCGTGGCGTCCTTGTTGTTGAAGAGATCGTCGCAGCCCTTCAACTCGCCCAGTCCCGCACCCAGCACGTACTGGTACGGGCTGGCGACCGTGGCGTCGCATTCGCGCTGGATGCCGTAGACAAAGTCATCCGCCGTGAGCGGCTGGCCGTCCGACCACTTCAAGCCGGCCTTGAGCTTTACCGTCAGGATAGTCTCCGCGCCCGCCGGCGCCGCCAGACGGCCGAGCGCCGCAGGCGACGAGACGACCTTCGGGTCGCCCTCCGCCATCGCGGGCACAACCTTCACGCCGCCCTTGCCGTCGTCCGTAAGGTTGTACAGGCCGCGGAACAACATGCGCTCCACACCTATGTCCTGCTCGAAGTTCGAGCGGTGCGGGTCGTAGAACTCCGGCTCGGCGAGCTGGATCGTGATCTTCTGCTGGTCGGCCGGCGCCTGCGCGCCGCCTGCCGTCGTCGTGCCGGCGGCGGGCGTCTTGCCGCCGCCGGCGGCGGCGGTCTTCGTCTTGTCGCCGCTGCTGGTGCCGCTGCTGCAAGCAGCTGCCACAACGAGCGCGATCGACATCAAGCCGGCGAAGAGCAGGAATCCCCTGCTTCGGATATTCATACATTCCTCCCTGTGACGGGGCGGGGATGCCCCGTGTACTCCAACGCTGCGGGACGGGACTGAGCCCGGCGGGGTATGGTCTCGGCGCACCTCCTTGTAGAGATCGGCCGTGCGGTTGTCCGACTCCACGGATCGTAACAGCGATGTCAAGATCCGGCAATTCCGTAACATGTTCGCGGACCGCGTCTGACCGGCGTTATGGAAGGCCGCGAGCCCGTCCGGGTTCCCGGTGCGGTCAACTGGAACAGCCGATATGCTGTCGCATCACGCGATCTCAGATTCGGCAGACGGTGCGGGAGCTGTGGCGCCCGGCCCCGTCGAGCCGCCGCCGGAGGGCAGAGTGAGCACCATTACGAAGGACATCTACGCCATCGGGGAAGCGCCCCCGCCCGGTCACGTGCCGCCCACCATGCACGCCATGACGATCCGCCAGGATCGCTTCGGCCAGCCGAAGGATGCCTTCCAGCCCGAAGTCGTGCCCGTGCCGGAGATCGGCCCGCGCGAGGCGCTCGTGTACGTGATGGCCGCCGGCATCAACTACAACAACGTCTGGGCGGCGCTCGGCACGCCCGTCGACGTCATCAAGGCGCGCGCCGCGGCGGGCGATACAACGGGCTTCCACATCGGCGGCAGCGATGCGTCGGGCATCGTCTACGCCGTCGGCAGCGAAGTGACGAATGTGAAGGTCGGCGACGAAGTCGTCGCGCACTGCGGCGCCTGGGATCCTGAGGCGGCGGACGTGCAGGCCGTAGACGATCCGATGTTCGCACCATCGTTCAGGATCTGGGGCTACGAGACGAACTGGGGCAGCTTCGCGCAATTCACGAAAGTATGGGCGCACCAGCTCATGCCGAAAGCGAAGCACCTCACGTGGGAAGCGGCGGCCGCGCCGACGCTCGTCGGCGCGACGGCGTACCGCATGCTCACGAACTGGACGCCGCACAACGTCCGTCCGAACGACATCGTCCTGATCTGGGGCGGCGCCGGCGGCCTCGGCACCATGGCGATCCAGCTCGTCCGCGCGATGGGCGGCATCCCGATCGCCGTCGTCTCGAGCGACGCGAAGGGCGCGTACTGCAAGAAGCTCGGCGCGCACGGCTACCTCAACCGCAAAGACTTCACGCACTGGGGCCGCATGCCCGACTGGACGGATGACGCCGCGTACAACGAATGGATCAAGGGCGTCCGCGCGTTCGGCAAGGCGTTCTGGGACGTGCTCGGCGAGCGCCGCAGCCCGCGCATCGTCTTCGAACATCCGGGGCAGGACACGGTGCCCACGTCGACCATCCTCGTCGACAACGGTGGCATGGTCGTGATCTGCGCCGGCACCAGCGGCTTCAACGCCGACGTCGACCTGCGCTACCTGTGGATGCGCCAGAAGCGGCTACAGGGCTCGCACTTCGCGAACGACGAGCAGGCCAACGGCTTCAACCAGATGGTGATCGAGGGGAAGATCGACCCGTGTCTCTCGCGCGTCTTCCCGTTCTCGGGCGTCGGCGAAGCGCACCAGCTCATGCACGAAGGCCGTAACCCGGACGGCAATATGGCGATCCTCGTGGGCGCGGCGGCCGAAGGCCTGAAGTAGCGGGGTTAGTGGATAGTGGATAGCGGATAGCGGATAGCGGATAGTGGATAGACCGGCGTCGTGATCACGCCGCCATCCCCGCCCCTGCGTTACGAAACACGTCTGCTCCAACTCTGGCGCTGTTGGCCGCATACTCCGGCGCCGCCTACCATGCGCGCAACATGACCACGTGCCTTGTCATCCGCAACCCGGCTTCGCGCCGCAGCCTCGACGACGGGCGCCTCAGCGCAGCCATCGACGTTGCGCGCGACGCCGGATGGGACGTGGCGATCTCCTCCACCGAGCAAGAGAACCACGCGACGGATCTCGCGCGCGACGCCGCGGCGCGTAGCATCGACGTCATCATCGTCCACGGCGGCGACGGCACAATTAACGAGGCCATCAACGGCATCGCCGGCTCGGCAACGGCACTCGCGACGCTGCCGGGAGGCACGGCGAACGTCTGGGCCGGCGAGATCCACATGCACCGCGATCCCGTGAAGGCGATGCGCCAGATCGTCCACGGCGAGCGCCGCCGCATCGATCTCGGGCGCGCCGACGGGCGCTGCTTTCTGCTGATGGCAGGCATCGGGTTCGACGCCGACATCGTACCGGGCGTGAATCGCCGGCTGAAGCGATGGATCGGGCCGCTCTCGTACATCGTGGCCGGCGTTATTGCCACGTTCCGCGCAAAAGACCGCACCGCGCGCGTGCGCATCGACGGCGTGGCGTCGGAGATGCATGCGTACTGGATGCTGGTCAGCAACACCCGCTCGTACGGCGGCATCACCGACATCATGTTTCGCGCCGAAGCCGACGATGGGCTGTTCGATGTCGGCGTCATGCATCGCGGCGGTCCGTGGCGCATGGCGGCCGACGGCATCCGTGTGCTGCTCAAGCGTCACGAGCGCTCACCCAACATCCGCTACGTCACGGCGCGCGCGGTCGAGGTCGAGACCCCCGGGCTGCGCGTGCAGCTCGATGGCGAGTTGTGGGGCGAGACGCCGATGCGCTTCGAAGTGTGGCCGCGGGCGTTGACGGTCATCGTCCCGGCGGAACTGGAGACAACTCTCTTTCGGCAACGCGGCATGTCAGCACAAGACGCGCTCTGACGGCAGGAGTTTGTAGTGAGTAGTTTGTAGTTCTTGGTTCGTAGTTCTTGGTTCTTGGCTCGGACCCCGGCGCAACGCGGCGCACTACAAGCAGAAGCCCCGAATCCATTCGGGGCCGTTCCGCTGTCCGTACGAATCACGCTGCGCCGCTACGCCGCCCGATCCTCCTGCGACTGCGGTGCGGTGTACCCGTTCGAGTTGTACTCGGTTACGCCGAACGACTCGGCGGCCTGCTCGCCCTTGTCGAGGAAGAGCTTCTTCGCCCCGTAGACCGCGGCAGCGATTCCGACCAGCGCGACAATTTTCTTCATACACACCTCCACTAGAACCGTCGGTTCCCATCTCATGAGACGCGTCCACCATACGCCCGGCGCACGACGCGTGTGAACGGGAATACCACCTAAAGCATCGGCGCAGATCACCTAGGTCGGGATCACCGGGGTGGCCCTGCCCACGATCGTGAACATCTCGCCAAGGATCACGGCGTGCTCCGTAAAGCGTTGGGCGGAGCTAAAGCTCCGCGGGTACTCTCTCTCCTCTCCGCGCGTACTCTGCCTCCTCGCGCTTCTCGCTTCCGACCTCCGACCTCCGATCGCCCGCCTCTCGCTTCCCGCCTTCCTCATCCAGCGCTACCATCACGCCATGCCCGACTACATCACCCTGCCCGAACAGCGCGTCCCCGTCGTCGCCGAGTGCGATGTGCTGGTGGTGGGCGGCGGCGCGGCGGGGATGTCGGCGGCGATCGCGGCGGCGCGGCAGGGCGCCGATGTCGTGCTCGTCGAGCGCTACGGCTATCTCGGCGGGCTCGCGTCGGGCGGGCTCATCGTGCTGCTGCTGACGCTCGACGACGGCGACGGCCATCAGATCATCGCCGGCCAGTGCCAGGAGCTGGTCGAGCGGCTGCAGGCGCGCGGCGCCTGCTTCTATCCGCCGCACGAAGAGTGGGGCAACTACGACGAGGCGCTCGTCGAGAAGTACCGCCGCTGGGGGCTCGTCTGGGGCGCCGGGCCACACCGCGTGCGGTACTCGGTGGCCTACGACCCGGAAGAGTTCAAGTTCGTCGCGAACACCTGGGTGGCCGAAGCGAAAGTGCGGCTGATGTACCATCGCTGGGCCACCGACGTCATCGTAGACGGCGTGACCCCTCTCCCCCCCAGCCCCCCTCTCCCACAAGGGGCGAGGGGGGAGCACCATGACGCCAACCCGTCTTCGATTTCGCATGTCATCTTCACCTCGAAGGCGGGGCGCCAGGCCGTGCGCGCGGCGTACGTCATCGACGCCACCGGCGACGGCGATGTGTTCACGATGGCAGGCGAGCGTTCGGAGAAGGAGCAGATCCACCCGTGGCTCTGGTTCCGCATGTCGGGGGTCAGCGATGTCGATGCCGCGCAGGCGGTGCGCAACGGCTTCTTCTTCCGCACCGTCAAGCCCGGCCAGGTGCTGATGCCGTGGGGCGCCGCCGAGCGCATCGAGCGCCGCATCGATGCCACCGATCCCGACGATCTGACGTTCGCCGAGGTCGAGTGCCGCCGCATGGTGATGGATGAGGTCGACCGCCTGCGCGCGCAGGTACCCGGCTTCGAGGACGCGTACCTCACCGACGTCGCGCTGACGCTCGGCGTCACGGAGTCGCGCCGCCTCGACGGCGCCTACACGCTCGCCCGCGACGACGCCAACCGCGTCTTCGACGACACGATCGCATCGACGGGCCACTGGACGAAGTACGGCGCCGTCTACCACATCCCCTACCGCAGCCTGCTGCCGCGCAACGTGAGCAATTTGCTCGTCGCCGGCCGCTGCATCAGCGTCGACCACCGCGTTCACCACGCGACAAAAGAGATCCCGCCCGCGTTCGCCACCGGCGAAGCCGCCGGCATCGCCGCCGTGCACGCGCTCCGCGCAGCGTCGTCGGTGCAGGGTGTGGATGTGGGGGCGCTGCAGGCGTCGCTAAGGGCAGCGGGGGGCTGGTTGCCGGAGGGAGCGCAGGCGCATCATGGCTGAAAATGAGCTGCGGCAGACCATCCTCGATGCGATCATCGACTGCCCGTCATCGCCGTTCGTCCTCATGCTGACGGAAGTGCGCAGAGAACTCGAGCGCGATGTAGAGATGATGGAGATGCTCCGCGAGTTGCGAGCCATGCGCGACGCGGATCTCATCACGTCGAGTAACGATTCCGGAGATGGCGACTTCGTCGTCTACTTCGACGGTGCCCAACTGGAAGCCGTCGCGGAACAGTACGAACAGTGGTTCGAGCAGCACAAGAATGATCTAAACGTATCGTGGGATCCGTTCGGCCTCTGGTTCGAAATCACCGACGCAGGTCGGATTGATTGGCACCGAAACCTCCCGGCCGGTTACATTGAACCTCTCCTCTGGCGCAGCGTTGCCGACGCCGGCGGTCACCTTGTGATCTACGCACAGGACGAAGAGTGCGTCGCGCGCGCTCTTGAGAATTGGACGAAGAGCAACCCAGATCGGTCGATCGACGCGGACAGTCGGGTCGTCGAACCACTTCCAGAGTATGTCCTGAACATCAACCGCGTGATCCGCGACGGTATTCGGGTCACGATGACGATCTCCCAACGCGAATGACTACGCCAACACCGACACCGTCCTGAGCACCTGCGCCGCGAGCGCTACATCTCCCGACAGCACCGCGCGCTGCCGCGCCTCGTCCGGCGTCACGCCTTTCGTGAAGAGCCGCCACGCCGTCTCCTGTTCGAGCGACGCTGTGGCGTCCGGCGGCGTATCGACGCCGGTGTACAGCGCCAAGCGTCCGTCGGCGCGCACGAGCGACCATACGCCACCGGCATCGCCCGTGATCTCGATGCGGACGTGCGTGCCCTCGGGCGAGGCGACGTCACGAAACGCGTGCGGCACGCCGCGCATGTAGGCATCGAGCAGCGGCGCGAAGAAGCGGCGATCCTTCAGCCCAAGACGACCCACCGCATCACGGATCTGCTGCTGGTGCGACCAGCACTCGGTGTACTCGCGCGCGACGTGCAGCCACGTCGGATGCGGGCCAGGGCCGGCCCAGTCGACCGTCGGGCCGGTCGCGGCGAGATCGAGCGCGCGCATATGCGCGGCGAACTGCTCGCCGGAGAAGCGCAGCATCTCGACAATGACGGCCGGGCTGATCCGCCGCATCGCGTCCACCCACTGCGCGTTCTGGCGATTGATGAACGCAATCAACTCATCCCACGAGCCGGGGTCAGCCGCCTCCGCAGAGTGCTCGTCGCGCTGCCATGGCAGGCCGCCAAGATCGTCGCCGATGATGTGGCCGGCGAGATCCTTCACCGACCACGGCGCGCAGATCGTCGGCGCCGCCCACTCGTCGTCCGACAGCGACGCCAGCAGCTCGATCAGCAGCGCCCGCTCATCCGGAAACAGATCGATGACGTCGATCGGGGGTGCGGGTTGCATAGCGGATTGTAGCGAGTTTCGTATTCACCGCAGAGGCGCAGAGGACGCAGAGATTTGTGGGGGATGCGGGCGGGGCGCCCGCGCTCCATTCGCATTGTGCTTCCAATGACGTTTTCGTTCCGCGCGCGAAAGGGCACGACGCGCCGTGCCCCTACAGCGAAACCTCTGTGCCTCTGTGTCTCTGTGGTTTCGTCCCGCCGAAAGTTACCGCTCGTCGATCGGCACGTAGCGGAGGTGCCGCGGGCCCGTGTACTCCAGCAGGGGGCGGATCAGCACGTTGTCTTCGTACTGCTCCAGCACGTGCGCGACCCAGCCGGGCATGCGGCCGACGACGAACATGGGGATGAACTGCTCCTCCGGGATGCCCAGCAGCGAGTAGACGGCACCCGCGTAGAAGTCGACGTTCGGGTAGATGCCCTTCGCGCGGTACGGCTCCATCGCCTTCTCGACCTGCTGTAGTATCTGGAACCAGCGGTCGTTGCCGCGCTTGTGCCCAAGCTCGCGCGCGATGCCCTTCAGCTCCTGGCCGCGCGGGTCCTCGTTCTTGTACACGCGGTGGCCGAAGCCCATCACCTTCTCGCCCGCCTCGATCTTGTCCTTGATGTACTCGACCGCGCGATCCGGATCGCCGATCTCCTCGACGGTCTTCTGCACCGCCTCGGCGGCGCCGCCGTGCAGCGGCCCCTTCAGCGTCGCGATGGCGGCGACGATCGCCGAGCCGATATCGGCCGCCGTACCCGCGGCGACGCGCGCGGCGAACGTCGATGCGTTCGAGCTGTGTTCGGCGTGCAGCACCAGGTCCAGGTCGATGATCTTCGCGTCCTCCGCCGACGGCTCCTGACCGAACATCATGTACAGGAAGTTCGCCGCGTGGCTCAGGTCCTCGCGCGGCGGCACCGGGTCGAGCCCGTTGCGCAGCCGGTGCATCGCGGCCACGATCGTCGCTGCCTGCGAGATCAGGCGGATACCCGCAGGCAGCGCGACTTCGACCTTCGCCTCATCGCTGCTCTCGTCGAGCGCGACGGCGGCGGAGACGGCGGTGCGCAGCACGTCCATCGGGTGCGCCGCCTTCACACGATCGATGATCTCGATCACGGGCTGCGGAATAGCGCGCGATGCCTTGAGCTTCGCATCGAATTCGCGCAGCTGCGCGCGGTCCGGCAGCGCGCCGTACAGCAGCAGATAACACACCTCCTCGAACGAGGCGTGCGGCGCCAGGTCGTGGATGTTGTAGCCGCGGTAGACGAGCTTGCCCTCGTCGCCATCGATCAGCGCGATCCGCGTCTCGTCCAGGACGACGCCCTTGAGTCCAGTTGCTTTGCTGCTCATGCGGGAAGCGCTCCTTCGCCGAGGGGCGTCGCCGCCACCGAAGGTCCGGGGGCTCGACTCTATATTCGGCGCGCAAATGGCGGTTATAGGCCTGACTTATCGTATCACACCTGTTTTGGCGTCATCGCGGGAAAAGATGAACATCGTGTTAACACGCCCCGGCGTCTGATTATGTCGTGTTTGGCGCCTCGCGGCCGCATCGCTGCTGCCTGCATTGCGAACCGCCGCCGTCGCTGATATGATCCCTCCTGCGTGTCCGAAAGACCGCGAGAACACGAGTTGGCCACAGCGCTCTACAGGAGAGACGACCCAGGGCCTGGCTGGCAGCATCCGCAAACACGAAGCGGGTCCTGCCGGGGGCCTTTTGCGTTGTCAAAGAGAGAGATGGACAGCAACAAACCGAGCGGCTTCACCTAGCGTACCGGGTTTCGTCCCGGGCATTCCGCCCCGCATATCACGGGGTAGAGAGGAAACGAGAATGCACGTTACGATCGATGGGTTCGGCGGAAACCCCGCGCAGCTCGGCAACCTTGAGCTGGTCCGCAACCTTCTCGACCGCTACCCGGACGAAATCGGGATGACGAAGATTTCTGTACCGAACGTCTTCGAATACGCGGGTGTGAAGCCGGAAGACTGGGGCGTCTCGGGCTTCGTGCTCATCGCGGAAAGCCACATCGCCGTCCACACCTTCCCTGAGCACGGCCAGGTCTGGGTGGACATCTTCTCCTGCAAGGGCTTCGACGAGATCCCCGCGATCGATAAGATCGTCGATGCGTTCTCCCTGCGCAGCACCCGCGTCCACAAGCTGGAGCGCGGCCTCGAGTACCCGCACGACGTCGACGCCAGCGTTCCCCTGAACCGCACCGAACGCCGCGAAGTGACGCCGGTCTGATTCGTAGCACAGCGCCTTCGTTCGCGACGCCCGCCGGACCGGCGGGCGTTTCGCTTGTGCGCGCAGGCATGTGCAACTCGTGCAATGATGCGAAGAAGGACAGCCATCTTCGGTTGCTGGACGAACGCATGACGCTCCCTGGCAATCGGCGCGGTCGACGTGACGCGCCCGGATCACAGCCGCCTATCCTACTTTCTGATAGCAGTTGATCCTTGTACCGAGCAGCGCGCGGGCTGAAAAGCCCGCGCTAGGGTGCAGGAACGCGTGGTCGTCGGCTCCCCGCGTCCCGCTTCCCGCTTCCCGTCTCCAACCTCCCACCTCCATTTCCGCCTCCAACCTCCAACTCCCGACTCCCTGCGCCCGTTGACAGAGCGGCATACAATACGTGTGGAGCCAGCAGCCTGGGAGACTCGCCATGCCTGTGATCACCATCTCCGGCTACCTCGCCAGCGGCGCGCGAGAGATCGCCCGCGAGGTCGCATCCACGCTCAAGCTCGAATTCGTCGATCAGATGATCCTGGTCGAAGCGGCGCGCGAGCTCGGGGTCAGCGTCGCCGACGTCGAGGATCGCGACGAGCGACCCACCAGCATCGGTGAACGCGTCGCGGCCGCGCTCAGCTCGCTGATGGAGCGTTCGGCATCAGTCGGCACGTTCGACCCGATCAGCGGCGGCGGCATGGGGCTGGAGACCGTACTGGCGCGCACCTACGGCGAGGCCGCCGAGTTGCCGAGCGGCGGCGGGCGCGGCCAGCTCGATGAGGACCGCTACATCAAGACGCTGACGTCGGTGATCCGGGGTGTCGCTGCCCGCGGAAACGTCGTGTTGCTTGGCCGCGGATCCCAGGCCATCCTGCACAACGATCCGGAGACGCTGCACGTCTACGTCGCCGCGTCGAAGGAGTGGCGCATCGGCAACCTCGTGGCGAACGAGGGGATGAACCAGCAGGACGCCGAGCGGCGCGTTGACAAGAGCGACGCCAACCGGCGCGCGTTTCACCTGCGCTACTTCAAGATGGAATTCAACAACCCGCATCAGTACGACATCGCGATCAACGCGGCGCACATCGCCGCCCCTGTAGCCGCGAAGATGATCGCGGTCGCGGCGGCCGCCCTTGCGCCGCTGCCCGGATGAACCGCAAGGGAGGCCGACTGTGTACCTGAGCCCCGAGGCAAAGCGTTTGCTCGACGACGTGCGCGGTGCACACGAGCAGATCATCGCGCATTTCAACGCCGACGAGGCGCACCGCCGCGCCTTTCGCGCCATCTACGAGGCGCTCGAGTCAGCGCTCGGCGATGTCGACGACGCGCACCTGAACGCGCCGATTGATGACGGCTGGTCGCCAGCGCGCATCCTCGTCCATCTCGCCGAGCACGACCAGGGCATCGAAGAGGCATCACGTCGCGGCGTCGAGCACATGATCGAACACGGGCTGGAGCACGCGCGCAGCCTCTGGCTGGCGCGCATGCCCGTCGCGTCGCCTTGACGCTGGCAGCCATCGCGACCATCGTCGCGTCGTACGGCATCGGCACCATACCCGTCCCCTACCTCGCTGGCCGCATGGCCAGAGGCATCGACATTCGCGCGGTCGGCAGCGGCAATGTCGGAGCGTCGAACGTCTGGCAGAGCGTCTCGAGAGCGCTCGTGGTGCCGGTCGGCCTCGCGCAGATCGCACAGGGGCTCGCCGCCGTGCTGATCGCGCGGGCTGCAGGACAGAGCGGCGGCGTCCAGGCGGCAGCAGGCGTCGCCGTGCTGCTCGCGACCGACTGGAACCCGTGGTTGCGGTTCTCCGGCGGCCGGGGCGTCGGTCAAACGATAGGCGTCCTGGTGGCAATTGCGCCCTGGGCGCTCGCGGCGTTCATCATTGTTTCGCTCATCGGCGTCGCGCTGCGTGCCATCCCGCAGTCCGTCGCGCTCGCGCTCGTGGTGACGCCGTTCGCCGCCGCATTCTCCGGCGAGCCGGCTGCCGTCGTCGCCGCGTGCGCCGCGCTCGCAACAATTGCGATGCTCAAGCGCGTCCTGGCGAACGCCGCTCCCGATCCGGCGTGCGCTCGACCGCACGTCTGGCTGATTCGCCTTGCCTACGATCGCGACATCCGCGATCGCGACGCGTGGGTGCGACGCGGCCTTCCGATCCAGACCGGCGGGCCAGCGAAGCCGTAGATCTGTTCGGTACACTGGCACCAACAGTCCTAATGAATCACGTCTCCAACCGTCGCTGGAAACTCGTATCGCGCACGCTTGCACTCGTGCTGGCCGCGCTCGCCCTCGGCGGGTGCGGCGTCGCAAGTTCGCAGCGTACGCCGACGCCACGGCCGGCCACCGCCGCGCCAACGCTTGCGGCCACACCTCCCGTTTCACTCACGACGCCAACGCCCGATCCCGCGGTACTCCTCAAGGATGGCGGCATCGCCATCATCGAAAGCGCGTTCTCGCGATTGATGGATGAGTACATCGAGCCCGTCAACTCCGCCCGCCTGCTCGATGCGGCATGGACGTCACTCGGACAGGAGGCCGACGCCGAGGGCCTCTCCATCCCCATCAAGCCCGCCTTCAGCGACGACCGCGCGAGCGACGTTGCCCTCTTTCGCTCGGCCTACGTGAAACTCACGGCCAGCGTCACGGACGCAACGAAGCTGCGGTACGCCGCGATCAGGGGCATGGCAGCCACGCTGCAGGACTGCCACACCTACTTCCTCAACCCCGTCGCCGCCAACACGCTTGTGGACACGCGCGCAGGCGAAGGCGCGGTCGGCATCGGCATCGATCTGGCCGGCGTGCCGCCGCTTGTGACAGAGGTCATCGACGGCGGTCCCGCCGCACGCGCGGGCGTCCTGGTCGGCGACCGCATCGCGGCGATCGACGGTACGGACGCGTCGGCGCTCGGGCCGGCGGGCGCGTTCGATCTGATCAATGGCCACGCCGGCTCGCCCGTCACGTTGCGATTGCGGCGCCCGAACGCGAGCTCGCCCATCGAGCTTTCCGCAACGCGCGAGCGCGTGGTGCCGAAGAACATCGAAGCGCGGCTGATCGATGGACATATCGGCTACGCGCGTATCCGCAACTTCGTCGACGGCGGCATCGCAACATCGTTGCGCGACGCACTGGCGGCGCTCGACGCGCAGGGCGCGACGTCCTACCTGCTCGACGTGCGTGGCAACCCGGGCGGCCGGCTCGATACCGCGGCGATCAGCCTGTTTGTGAAGGACGGCGTCGTCGTGCGAGACCGCGGCCGCAACGGGAAGATCGAGGAGGAGCGGGCCACGGGCGGCACGCTTCCGACCCCCGTTGCCTCGGCGCCTACCCAGCGGCCCACGGTGCTGCTCGCGAACAATCGCACCGGCTCGGTGGCGGAGATCTTCGCGGCAGCGCTGCAGGAGTACCACGCCGCGTTTCTCATCGGCGCCGCGACCAACGGCTGCGTCGGATTCACCGATGTCGCGCCGCTGGGCGACGGCTCGTCGCTCGCGGTGACGACGCACGTCAATCTCGGCCCGGTCAGCGGCCGCGCGCTGAACGGCGCCGGCGTCGTGCCCGATCAGGCGGTCGCCCGCACGCAGGACGACATCGCCAACGGCCGCGATCCCCAACTCGATGCGGCGGTGTCCCTGCTCTCCCTGCCCCGCACGCCGTAGCCGGCGACCACTCACCAGCCCCTGTCCACTATCCACTATCCACTATCCACTATCCACTATCCACTAGATCACCACCGCGCCTTGTGCTCTTCGATCCAGCCGAACACGTGATCGACGGCGATGCGCTCGCCGCCGTCCGGCGCCACGGAGCCGTCGTAGTAGCCGAACATCTGGTGCACTTCCGACGACAGCAGCCCCGTCTTCGCCTTCGCGACGCGCTCGTGGAACGGCACGAAGCGCAGGTCGACGCGCTTCGACCTCGCCTTGATGCGCCATGGCTTCATGAAATCGCGCTCATCGTAGACAAACGGGATGTCTTCGCGGAGCTTGCTGATGCGCCCGTCGAGGAAGATCGCGTTCTCGGTCATGCCCGTGCCGTCGGTCCACCTGGCGCCGAATTGCAGGCCGAGCGCGCGACCATCGGGCAGCGTGGCCGACGCGGAACCCCAGTTCCACGCCGTGCGGTACTTCCACACGCCGCGCCCGAAGTCCAGGCAGGCAAACGCCGCATCCTTGCGCGCGAGGCGTATCCGCTCGTCACCAACGCTGATCGTGCCGGTCACCGGCAGGCAGTTCTGCTTCGACGTGAACTGGAAGCGCTCGCGGCTCCACGGGATGACGACGTTCATCGTTTCGTGCGAAGGCGCCCGCTCGGCGAGCAGATCGACCGTCAGCGGCACATCGCCGAAGTCCGGCCACTCGACGGAGATACGCGTGCCGCGCTTCTCCTCCGTGAACGCGACCCTGCGCCCGTCCTGTTCGAACACGGCATCGGCCCGTACGTGCGGCGGTAACTCCAGCGCACCCGCGGGTAGAATCGCTGTCCGCTCGACGAGGCGCCGCGTCTCGAAGTCGAAGAGGTACACGAACGCCAGTACGTAGTGGTCGACGTCGGCGATGGTCGCCGAGAAGAGCATCTTGTCGGTATTCAGGCACCAGTAGTTCCAGCGCTTCTTGCGCGGCGCGTGCCCGCTGACGTTGCAGTTGTGCAGCGGCTGCCGCGACCAGCCGACCGCGGCCGGGTTGAGATTGCCCCGCCCGTCGCACAGATCCACCGGCGATGTGATCTCGGGCTCGCTCTGCGTGAGGCGCCGGGAGGGCGCGGCGGTGGTTGGCATCTTTCCCCCCTCCTCAATCACTACGCGACAGTCGCCGTATCGTAGCGAGGATGCCGCCCAGCGGCACGCCCGGCGCTGCTTCCGGGCCGTGCTTTTTCGTGGATCCGGCCACGCCTATACTCAACCACCATGTTCGACCCGGCATACGCATCGATCTTCCCGCGCACGACGGCTATCCGTGAGGGCCACCTCCGTATCGCCGGCTGCGATGCGCAGGAGCTGACGCGCGAGTTCGGCTCGCCCCTCTACGTGTTCGACGAGCTCGAGCTGCGGCAGACGTGCCGTGAGTACGTCCATGCGTTCACGTCGCGCTATGCCGATACCGAAATCACGTACGCGTCGAAGGCGTACCTCAGCCGCTTCATGGCGGCGATCGCGCGCGACGAGGGCATCGGCCTCGACATCGTCTCTGGCGGTGAGCTGGCGGTCGCGCGGGCTGCGGGATTCCCGGCCGCACGCTGCCACTTCCACGGAAACAACAAGGCCGAGGGCGAGCTGCGCGAGGCGCTCGAGGCCGGCATCGGGCGCATCATCGTCGACAATTTCTACGAACTGGAACTTGTCGACCGCATCGCCCGCGCGATGGGCAGGGTGCAGCCGATCATCCTGCGCCTCTCGCCGGGTGTCGACCCGCACACGCACGCCAAGACGACGACCGGCACGCTCGACAGCAAGTTCGGCCTGCCGATCACTACGGGCGCGGCCGAGCAGGCGGTGGCCGACGCGCAGCGGATGGCTGGCGTCGACCTGGTCGGCCTGCACTGCCATCTCGGGTCGCCGCTGTTCACGGTGGAGCCGTACGACGAGGCGAACGCGGTGATGCTGTCGTTCGCCGCCGAGATGGCTGGCAAGCACGGCCTACGCCTGCGCGAGTACAGCCCCGGCGGCGGCTTCGCCTCGCAGTACGTCCGCGAGAAGCCCGCGCCCGACATCAACATCTACGCCGAAGAGATCGTCTCGTCGTTCAAGCGCCGCTGCGCCGAGAACAAGCTGCCGCTCCCGCATCTGTTCGTCGAGCCGGGACGCTCGCTCGTGGCGCGCGCTGGCGTCGCGTTGTACACCGTCGGCGCGAGCAAACACGTCGAGGGGCTGCGGACGTGGGTCTCGGTCGATGGCGGTATGGCTGACAACATCCGCCCGGCGATCTACGACGCCAGGTACGAGGCGGTGGTCGTCAATCGTGCCGACGACGCGGCGACCGAAACCGTCACCATCGCCGGCAAGTACTGTGAGTCGGGCGACATCCTGGTGAAAGACGCACATCTGCCGCCGACGCAGCCCGGCGACGTCATCGCCTTGCCTGCCTCGGGTGCCTACTGCCTCAGCATGGCCAGCAACTACAACATGGCGCTGAAGCCCGCCGTCATCACTGTGAACGAAGGCACGGCGAAGCTCGTCCGCCGCCGCGAGACGTACGCTGATCTGCTGGCAACGGATGTGTGGGATGAGTGAGTTTGTAGTTGGTAGTTCGTAGTAGGTAGTTCTCAGGTTTTCAAACGGCCACGAACGTTCACTGCGGCGCGCCAGTACTGCGAACTACAAACTAGGAACTACAAACTATGAGAATCCTCATCACCTTCGCGCTTGAGCCTGAACTGGTGGAGCAGATCCGCGCCGTGGCGCCGGATCGCATCCAGATCGAGGTGCTCGGCCAGGACCAGCGACGGCTGCTGCGCGGCTTCAAGTATCCAAGCGAGCGCGAACGCGAGGCCGTCGCCGGCGGGCTGCACGACGCGTTCGAGCACGCGGAGGTCGTCTTTGGGTTCTGGGGCACCGAACTGCACTACGCGCTCATCGATGCACGAGCCATGGGCGGCAATGTGCCGGCGAAGCTGGGCGACGTTGCGCCGCTGCTCAAGTGGATCCAGCTCACCAGCGCGGGCGCCGACCGCCTGCTCAACAGCGGCTTCATCGAGAGCGGCATCACCGTCACGACGGTCAGCGGGCTGCACGCGACACCGATCGGCGAGTTCGTGCTCAGCGCGATCCTGATGTTCTCGAAAGGCGCGCCGCAGGCGATGCGTGCGCAGGTCAAGCACGAGTGGGCGCGCTTCGCCCCTCGCGAACTGTCCGGCAAGACCGTCGGCATCGTCGGCCTCGGACACATCGGCGCCGAGGTCGGGCGGCTGGCGAAGGCGTTCGGCTGCCGCGTCATCGCGACCAAGCGCTCGGCGACGGAACCACATCGCGGTCTGTACGCCGACCTGATCCTGCCGTCCGCGGATCTGCATCAGCTCCTCGCCGAGAGCGACTTCGTCGTGCTGAGCATGCCGCTCACGCCCGAAACACGCGGCATGATCGGCGAGGCGGAGCTGCGCGCGATGAAGCCCACCGGCGTGCTCGTCAACATCGCGCGCGGGCCGGTGACGGTCGAAGCAGACCTGATCCGCGCGCTGCAGGAGGGATGGATCGCAGGCGCGGCGCTCGACGTGTTCGACCGGGAGCCGCTGCCGCCGGATTCCCCGCTATGGGATATGGAGAACGTCATCCTCACGCCGCACATCAGCGGCGGCACCGAGATCTACAACCAGCGCGCAGTCGCCATCTTCGCCGACAACCTTCGCCGCTACCTCGCCGGTGAGCCGCTCGAAAACGTCGTCGACCCCGCGCGCGGGTACTGAACTCACCACGGAGCCGCGGAGAACGCGGAGAACGGCGAGGATGGAATGATGCGAACGTCGATGCGGAACAACGACCTTGGCGACGAGCACAATGCCCTGACCGAGCGCGTCATTGGCGCTGCCATTGAAGTCCGTCGACACCTCGGACCAGGATTGCTGGAATCCGCTTACGAGGAGTGCCTGTGTCGCGAACTGACACTCGCAGGCATCCGATTCGAACGACAACTGGTGCTGCCCGTTGAATACAAGGGCGCGCGCCTTGGCGCTGGCTATCGCCTCGATCTCGCCGTCGAAGACACGATCATTGTCGAGATCAAGTCTGTTGAAGCTCTAAGCCGCATCCACGAAGCCCAGCCGATTACCTATCTGCGGCTCACGGGCTATCCACTGGGACTGCTGATCAACTTCAACGTGCCAATCCTCAAGACGGGAATAAAGCGCTTCGTTCATACTCCAGCCCCTCCTCCGCGTCCTTCGCGGCTCCGTGGTGAGGTCGATGCAGCTAGCGATTGATGCGGCGGATGACGAGCCGGGGATTGCGCTGGCGGTCGACGGCGTGGCGGGGCTCACGGCGTCCTGGGTGACGGAGCGCAATCATTCCGTCGAGCTGCTGCCGAACATCGATCGGCTGCTCAGCGAGGCGGGGCGGACGAAGCACGACATCGAGGCGATCTTCATCGACCTCGGCCCGGGCGGATACGCCGCACTGCGGGTCGGAGTCAGCGTCGCGAAGGCGCTCGCGCACGGACTATCGGTGCCGATCGTTGGCATCGGACGGCTCGAGCTCGATGCCTACGCCGTGGCGCCGGACGCCGGCGCGCGGCGCATCGTTGCGGTGCATCGCGCCGGCCGCGGCGAGGCCGCGTGGGCCGCCTACCGCAATGACGGCTCCGGCTGGCGCGAGGAGATGGCGCCACGCATCGCGAAGGCCGCGGAGTTGCACGCCGCCATCGAAACGCGCGACGTCGTCACCGGCGACATCGACGACGCGCTCGCTGCCGCGATCGCGCAGTGCGGCGCATCGGCCGCATCGAGCCACGCGCACCGGGTCGTCACGCTCGCCGCGCTAGGGCATGCGCGCCTCGCCGCTGGCCGCACCGATGACGCTACCGCGCTCGTCCCCCTATACTTGCGTGCGCCCGCCATCGGGCCGCAGACGAACGGATAGCGAAGCGCCGGGCATGTTCCCCGCGCCGAATGCACAGAGGGAGTCACTCGTGGAACGAACGCTCGTACTGATCAAGCCGGACGCGATGCAGCGCGGCCTCGCCGGCGAGGTGATCTCGCGGCTGGAACGCCGCGGGCTGAAGATCGTCGCCATCCGCATGCTCAAAGTGAGCACGCAGCTCGCGAAGCAGCACTATGCCGAGCACGACGGCAAACCGTTCTTCAAGGGCCTCGTCTCCTACATCACATCGTCGCCGATCATCGCGGCGGTGTTCGAAGGCAACGGCGCCATCAAGGCGACCCGCCAGACCATGGGCGCGACGAACCCGCTCGAGGCCGCCACGGGCAGCATCCGCGCCGACTTCGGCCTCGAGAAGGGCCGCAACCTCACCCACGCCTCGGACTCGCCGGCAAGCGCCAGGCGGGAGATCGCGCTGTTCTTCGGCGATATGCCGCCTATCGCGTGGAAGCGCGACACCGATCCATGGGTGTTCGAGTAGGTTGATCCAGTGATATCATTTTGATATCATATCGGCGGAGGTGCAGTCACATGCCAGATGTTCTCGTTCGTGATCTCGACTCGCCCGTACTCGCCCAGCTGAAGAAGCGCGCCAAGAAGCATCATCGCTCGCTACAGGCGGAGCTTAAGATGATTCTTGTAGATGCGGCCGAACCCGACGACATCTCATTTGAAGACGCCGTGCGTTTCGCCGACGAGATGCGCAGTAGGTACGCAGGGAAGATAACGGGCGATAGCACCGACATCATTCGAGAAGCTCGCGATCGGTGACGACCTGTGTCGTCGATGCAAGCGTGGCGGTCAAATGGTTCGTTGAAGAAGAATACTCCGCACAGGCGCGTTCCCTACTCTCAGAAGATGCCGTACGCCGTGCACCCGACTTCATCCTTGTTGAATTTGCGCACGTGGCGCTGAAGCTGATTCGAAGACGTCAGCTTTCACCACATGATGCACGAGCGGCGGGCGCCCACCTCGCGCGCCTGGTGACTCTACATCCAGCGTCTCCGCTCGTTCGCTCCGCCTTCGAGATTGGGCTGATGTTTGACAGGAGCATCTACGACAGTCTCTACGTAGCGCTCGCCCTGCGAGAACGCTGCAAGCTCGTCACGGCCGATCGCCGGCTGTACAACGCGCTCTCGCTCGCGTTCAGTGACACGATGCTCTGGGTCGAAGACATCTGAACACCGAACGACCCGCGCCTACCGCCCGTACGCGCGGATCTCTTCGAACATCGGCGGCTCCACCGGATCCATGAACGCACCGAGCGCCGCCCAGCGAAACAACGGCGCGTTGACCTCAACGCCCGGCGGCAAGTCGCGCTTCACGGCCTCCACGGCGAGTTCGACCAAGGCGCTTGGGATCGGCGCGTGGGCCATCTGCTCGCGGATGATCGTCGCGGTGCCGCGGACGCCGTAGATCAGTCCATCGCCGATGACTTCGAGCATCATGTGCGGGCGTGCGCGGAGGTGCGCCAGCGTGTGCGTGCGGTGGTCGAGCGCGAAGCGGACGGTGTGCGCGTCCACGGCAACGGCGGAGTTCATCACCATCGTGTACGGCGCGCCCTGCTCGTCGATCGTCGCGCCGATGACGAGACGGCCGCCGGTCAGGTAGGCGACCAGATCGCCGGGCATCTCCGCCTTCGGGCGGCCGCTGCTCACGCGGCTATCGCCTCGGCTTCTTGGGCGCGGGCTTGGCGGACGGCTTCGCTGTGGGTTTCTTCGCGACGGCTTTCTTCGCCGCAGTCTTAGCGGCCGGCGTCTTCGCCGCAGGTGTTACCTTCGCCGTCTTCACCAACGGCTTCGATGTCGCCGGCGCCTTCACCAGCGGCTTCGCCGCTTTCTTCGACGCCGGAGCAGCCGCGCGTGCGGGCTTGTCGCGGCGAATCGGCGTCGGCTTCCTGGCGCGCGCCGGCTTCTCGCCTGCGGGCGGCGACGTGTCATCGGATTCCATGCCATCCAGCGCCTGCTGCTTCGCTCCGTCGTCCCCGCCCGGCTTGTCGGCGCCCATGTCGATCGTGGCAAGCGACGCCACGATATCGCCGGGGGCGACGCTAATCACCGACACGCCCTGCGCCGAACGGCCCGTCATCCGGATGCTATCCATGCGGGTACGGATGACGATGCCGTCCTTGCTGATCACGATCAACTCCTGCGCGGCGCTCACCGTGCGCGACGCAACGACCGGGCCGGTTTTCTTCGTGATTTCATAGTTCCGCACGCCCTGGCCGCCGCGGTGGTGCGCCGGGTAGTCCTCGAACGGCGTGCGCTTGCCGTAGCCGTTCTCGGTGATGCTGAACAACTCACAGCCCGGTGTGACGACTTCGAGCGATACGACCTTGCCACCCTTCGCGAGCTTGATGCCGCGCACGCCGCCCGATGTCCGCGACGCCGACCGCAGCTCGCTCACCGGGAAGCGCGTCGCCTGCCCGTTCGACGTGATCATCACCACTTCGTCGTCCTCATGGACGAGCTTCGCGGCGATGAACTCGTCACCCTTCTCGAGGTCCATGGCGATCTTACCGTTGCGGCGCACCTCCTTGAAGTCCGCCAGCGGCGTCTTCTTGACCTCGCCTTCGGCCGTCGCCATCACCATGTAGTCTTTGTCGTAGTCGCGGATCGTGACCAGCGCCGTCACCTGCTCGCCCGGCTCGCTGTCGATGACGTTGACCAGCGGGATACCCTTCGCCTGCCGCTTCGCGTCGGGCAGGTCGTACGCGCGCGACTGGAAGACGCGGCCGCGCTCCGTGAAGAACAGCACGTTGTCGTGCGTGTCGCAGACGATCAGGCGGCTCACGGCATCCTCTTCGCGCGTCACCATGCCCGTGATGCCCTTGCCGCCGCGCCGCTGGATCCGGTACGTCTCGAGCGGGAGCCGCTTCACGTAGCCACGGTTCGAAAGCGTGACGACGACCTCCTGGTGCGCCACCAGGTCTTCCTCGGCGATCGTCTCGGCGCCCGACTCGACGATCTGCGTCTTGCGCTCGTCGCCGTATTTCGCCTTCACGTCCGTCATGTCATCGAGGATGAGCCCATCGATCTTGCGAGGGTTCTTTAGCAGGTCTTCGAGGTACGCGATGCGCTTGATCAGCTCTTTGTACTCGTCCTCGATCTTGTCGCGTTCGAGTTTGGCGAGGCGGCGAAGCTGGAGGTCGAGCACGGCCTGCGCCTGGATCGCGCTCATCTCCCAGGGCTTCGCCATCATCTTGTCTTTGGCGTCGTCCGCCGAAGCGGCGCCGCGGATGAGGGCGATGATCTTGTCGATGTCCTTGAGCGCGATCAGGTAGCCGAGCAGCAGGTGCTCGCGCTCTCGCGCCTTCTCCAGCTCATACTCCGTCCGACGGCGAATGACATCGCGCCGGTGCTCGATGTACGCCTCGAGCATGCGCTTGAGGCCCATCGTCTTTGGCTGGCCGCCGTCCAGCGAGACCATGTTCACCGCGAACGACGACTGCATCGCCGTGTGCTTGTAGAGCTGGTTCAGCACGCTGGCGGCCTGGCCCTCGCGCGTCAGCTCAATGATGATGCGCATGCCGTGGCGGTCCGACTCATCGCGCAGGTCGCTGATGCCGACGATCTTGCGGTCCTTCACCATGTCCGCGATCTTCTCGATCAGCGTCGCCTTGTTCACCTGGTACGGCAGCTCTGAGACGATGATCATCTCGCGGTTGCCGCGCGCCATCTCCTCGATACGCGCCTTGGCCTGCATGATGATGCGGCCTCGGCCGTCGGCGTACGCTTCCTTGATGGCGTCTCGCATGAACTCGTGGCGCTGGCCGTCATCGTCCAGCGCGCTATCGCGACGCATGCGGAAGATGATCCCGGCGGTCGGGAAGTCCGGCCCCTTCACGATCTCCGCCAGCTCATCGGTCGTCGTTTCGGGGTTCTCGATGAGCTTCACGACCGCGCTGCAGATCTCGTTGAGATTGTGCGGCGGGATGTTCGTCGCCATCGCCACGGCGATGCCTGTCGCGCCGTTCACGAGCAGATTCGGGACGCGCGCCGGCAGCACAACGGGTTGCATGAGCGAGTCGTCGTAGTTCGGGTACAGATCCACGGTGTTGCTGTCGATGTCGGCTAGCAGCTCACCCGTGATTGCCGTCATCTTGGCTTCGGTGTACCGCATCGCGGCCGGCGGGTCGCCATCGACGCTGCCAAAGTTCCCCTGGCCATCGACGAGCTGATAGCGCATGGAGAAGTCCTGCGCCATGCGTACCATCGCCTCGTAGAGGGGCGCGTCGCCATGGGGGTGATACTTCCCCATGACCTCACCAACGATGGCCGCGCTCTTCCGGTATGCGGTGTTCGGCCGCAGGCCCATTTGGTGCATGGAGAAGAGAATGCGGCGCTGGACAGGCTTCAGGCCGTCGCGCACGTCCGGCAGCGCACGGGACACGATCACGCTCATCGCGTAGTCGAGATACGACGCGCGCATCTCGTCTTCGATGCCCCGGATCCGGATATTGCCGACGTTCGAGTCGCTGGTCATGCGGCGGTTATTGGCCTCGCAAAGCGGCCCGCGTAGATGCAGCGGGCCGGTCGATCCTACTCACCAAGTTTAGCAGTTCAGGATGCTAAGCGGCCACTCATTTCGGGCAGTTGCAGATTCGATGCCAGGGTATCGGAGGAGGCCAGAGCCGGGACGCGCGCGGGCGCACGATATGCCCGCGTCTCTGGCGATCCGGCCCCTCTCCCGGCGCTTCGCGCCACCCTCTCCCACCAAGGGAGAGAGATTGAAGCAGATGGCTGCCTGAACCCACGCGAATCGACCGGCTTCCTACGCTAACGAAGGCGCGGCCTCCGCGTACGGCGGCGCCGGCTGGTACTCCATGAACGCCTGCACCTTGCGCGCATCCTCGGGCGATTTGAGCTGCCCGACTACGTACAACGCCATATCGATTCCGGCCGATACGCCGGCCGCGGTGATGACGTTTCCATCGTGTACCCAGCGTTCGCCATCGACGACCTCGACGTTGCCGCCGAGCGCGCGAAACTCCTGCTTGGCGGCCCAGTGCGTCGTCGCGCGCTTGCCTTCCAGGAAGCCCGCGGCGTGCAGCAGCATGGCGCCCGTACACACCGACGTCACGAGCTGTGCCTCGGCGCCCGTGCGCTTGATATACGACACCAGCGGCTCATGCGTCATGCCGGGGCGCGTGCCATCACCACCCGGAACGCAGAGCAGATCCGGCTTCGGTGCGTTCTCGAACGTGTGGTCCGCCATGACCCGCAATCCGTGGAACGCGCGCACCAGCGGCGTCTCGGCAACGCTGTAGACGTGCCAGTCCTGGTCGATGTACTTCGACGTCATCGCCATCACTTCGTACGGCCCCACGAAGTCCAGCTCTTCGAAGTCGGGAAAGAGAATGAAGGCGATGTTGAACGGCATGGCGGCAATCTCCTGAACAAGTTCGCGTGGATGCTCCAGCCTATCGCACGATGGCCGCCCGGCAAACGAACAGCCCGCCTTCCGGGCGGGCTCTACGATTCTCCGATTACGCGTACGAGCTCTGCGCTCAGCCTGCGGAGCCCGCAGGCAGCTGCGGCGGCGCGGCGGGCGCGCCATCGACGACGCGCTCGGCGCGTACCACCAGCCGCTTGTCGTACTGGTGCGTCGACGGGTCGAACGTGCCGCCGCACGTGATCAGCGTGACGGTCTCCTTGGGCGTCGGGCCCACGATGTCGTTGACCGGCGCCGTGGCGGCATCGAACTGCTTCTTGAACGTCACGGCGTACTTGTACTCCGTACCGTCCGCAAGCTGCACGCGTATCATGTCGCCCGCTTCGAGATCTTTCAGGTTCCAGAACACGGCGGGCCCAACGCGGATGTAGTCGACGTGCGCCGCGAACACGGCGTTGCTGCCGAATCCCGGGTGGGCGCTGAAGTCGTACCAGGCGACGTCCGTCGCATTGTCGGGCGCCTGCATGACGCCCTGCTCGTTCACACCCTTTTCGACGATCGGTGCGTTGATCTTCGCCTTGTCGATGATGATGCGCGTGATAGCGGCGCCGGACCCGGGCGGAAATTGGCTCGATGGCGTGGGCGAGGGCCCGGGCGTCGGCGTGCTGAACTCGCCGAAGCCGACGACCGTCTCGAGGCTGCTGTTGCCGCTCGTCCCGCCGAGCGCGCCTGTCGCCACGAGCGTCATCAGCACGATCGCCGAGATGATCAGCAGCGTGCCGACCGAAATGAGCACCAACGACAGCTTGTTCTGGTTCACCCGCTCACCACATCCTCACACCAACACACGCCACGACCTGCGATGCTACACCCGCACGGCGCGCACAACGTACCGGTTGCTGTAGTGTCCGCCGCTGAAGCTTCCGATGCAGGTCACGAGCGTGACGCTCTCCTGGCCCGTCTGGGATACGAAGCTCGTAAAGTCCTGATCCGGCTGCGCCCACTGGCCCCATTGCACCGCATAGTTGATGGGACCATTCTCCGTGGTCACGGTCACGATGTCACCCGGCTGCAAATCCTTGATGCTCCAGAAGACCGCCGGCCCGTAGCGAATGTAGTCGACGTGTCCCGCCAGGACGACGTTGGCCCCGGGCTGCCCGGGCGCGCCGCCGAGGCCCGTCCAGTTGTTCGCCGCGAAGTCGTACCAGACGACATCCGTGGGCCCGCTCGGGTTACCCATCTGGCCGTCCTCGCCGATTGTGCGTGAGAAGATGCTGGCGCCCACACCGATCGACGGGATCGAGAGCGACCAGGCGGTGCCCAGTTCTGGCCCCGGTCCGGAAAGCGGTTGCGATGACGCGGGCGGCACGTAGGCGGGCGCGTTGCTGGCGCCCGTGTTTGCGGGAGGCGCAGACGACTGGAGGCCCGCGCTTGCCGGCGTCTCGGTGGGCTTCGGCGTCGGCGAGGGCGCCTGCGTCGGTGGTGCGACGGTCGCCGTCGCGGCAGGCTGCGTTGCGGCCAGCACTGCCTTCTGAGGCGACGAGCCGCCACCCGAGAACACCGCGAACGTCACGCCGACAGCGGCCAGGGCGACCGCCACCGCCGGTACGCCCGCCAGCGCCAGCCGCTTCAGCGGGCTCGCGCTTTTCCACAGTTCGTCGATCGCATCAAGCATGTCTACGGCCTCTCCCCAACTATTCTCGGCCCCGCATCGGCGGCTGCCAATAGGCTATTGCCCGATTCCCGCGGCCGGGCACCATGTAGGCGGTTCGCGTAGGCGTTCTACACCCGCCGTCCCCAGACGATCTGCCGGTTATTATAGTGGCCCGCGTTGAAATCGCCGGCACACGTGATCAGCGTAATCGACTCGTCGGCCGTCGCCTCGACGATCGGCGTCCAGTCCGCCGAAGACGCATCGAGCTGCTTGTTGAACTCGATCTTGTACGTGGCCTTCGTGCCGTCCGCCATGTCGATCTCAACCGTGTCGCCGGGCGCCAGCTCGTGCAGCCGCCAGAACACCGCCGGGCCATAGTTGATGTAGTCGACGTGGCCCGCGAGCACGACGTTGCCGCCCTTGCCCGGCAGGCCGCCCAGCCCGGGCCACTGCGAGAAGTCGTAGTAGGCGACGTCCTCCGGCCCGTTCGGGTTTGGCATCTGGCCGTCGGTGGCCACCGCCTTCACCGAGAACGGCGCATCTACGCCGATCTTCGAGATCACGAGGCGGCTCCCGCCGAAGGCGCCGCGCCCGGCGGTGCCCGTACCGCGCGCCGCGAGATCGGCTGCGCTCAACGTGTCGCCCGGGCTCACCGCGATGGGGGTCTTCAGGCCGGCGTTCGCGCCTGGGGACGGCGTGCCCGCAGGCTTCGTCGCGCTTGCCGTAGCAGCGGTGGGCGTCGTCTGCGCCACCACCGCGTCGTTCGTCTCACTGCTGCCGCCGCCCGACATCGCCACGGCGACGACGACGATCACGGCGATGATCGCTACCACCGGCACGCCGAAGATGATCAGCTCCGGGCGCCCACCCGTCAGCTTCCTCAGCGTCTCGTTCCGCCTCAATCCGCCGAGAAAGCCGCCGCCTGATGATCCATCCATAGATACCGTTCCCTCGTCTCACGACCGCGAGCGTCAGCGCCCGCGGGCAACCACCACCCGTGAGGCTCATCGCCTCGCCTGTAGTTTGCCACATCTCGCCGCGCGAAGCATGCGGCCGGGAGCGACCCGCTTACCATAGCGAGTCCCAGATAGCTACGCCGCGCAGCGCGTGCTGGATGCAAGAGGAGGCCCCCTCTTGCGAGGGGGCCTCCTGCTTCAGGACATCCGTGTCCTGGTCAGTCCGTAGACCGTCGGTTACTTGCCAGCGCGGCGCGTAACCAGGCCACCGGCCACCAGCGTCACGCTGCCCAGGACCAGCGCGAGCACTGCCCACATCGGGAAGCTGTTCGAGCTGTTCTGGCCAAGGTATCCGCCGTTACCAGTGTCCGGACCCGCGATGCCACCGCGCGGTGTCGGCACCGGAGCGGGAGCCTGCGGCTGCGTTGCCAGCGGCAGAGCGCAGTCCACACGGACCGGGGTCTGCACGACCGGAGCGATCGAGGCGTCACCGGCAGTCACGATGACCGTCACGCCCGCGCTCGAGTTGGAGAGCGGGGTGATGACGGAGCTCGCCTTGCCGTCCTTGGTGACGGTGTTGATCGGGTTGGCCGTGCCCAGCGCCACGACGCTGAAGTTGACCGGCACACCATCGGCAACGTTGTTGCCGGCGGAGTCCGTCACCTTCGCCGTGACCGTGGACGTCGCGCTGCCATCGCACTTGATGGCCGACGCGTCAGCCGTCAGCACGTTGCTGCTCGGAGCGCCCGTAACCGTGAGCACCTGCGAGTCGTGGTTTGCCGAGCTGAGAGCGACGCAGCCCGTGATCGTGCAGCTGATGCCGTTGATCGACGCGTCGATCGTCGCCTTGCCGCTCTGCTTGCCGGCACAGACCACGGCGTACGCCGCCGTCGCCGCGCCAGCGGTGGGCGGGTGGACGGTGATGAGCGTGTTGGAAACGATCTCTTCGAACATGTCGCCGAGGCCGATCTTGGCGATCTCGGTGTCCTCTGGCGGGGTGACCTTGAAGGCCACCGGGACGCGCGTCAGCGGGCGCTTGCCGCTGTCAGTCACGGCCGCGATGGCGAGTGTCGAGGTCGGCTGCGTGATTGCGGCGAGACCGGCCGGCGTCTGCTTCTGGCAGGCCGTGACGTTCGCCGTGTTGCCGTTGGTCTCGACGGTGCTCTTGGCCAGCGACAGCGTGATGCCGATTGGCGGGCCGACCACGTTGATGTCGGCCATTTGCGGAACCCCGTTCTGCAAGACGGTGATCGTCTTCACCTCACCAGCACTGGCGTTGCCATTGATGACGTGGAACAGGACGACGCCGTCGCCGTTGTTCGGGAAGCCCGTCGGCGGGCCGCCGCTGCAGTCGTTGTCCAGACCCAGGGTCGGGTTGGCTGCCGCCATGACCGACGCGAGCGTGCCGCCCGTGCCGCCCGTGCCGCCGATCGCCGTGGTGTAGCCGGTCAACGTAAACGTTGTTGAGCTGGGAACTGTGGCAACCGTGAAGCCGGCCGTGCTGTTCGCGGCCGCCACGGAGTGGCCGGTGATCGTGACGACATCACCAACGGCCAGGCCGTGCGCCGCGCTGGTGGTGAACGTCAGCGGAGTCACCGCCAGCGCGCCCGTCGTTGCGGCCCAAACGCCGCCACTAATGTAGGCGCCGTTGCCACCTGACGCGGCGAGGGTGATCGTCGTCGCTGTAAAGGCAGTAATCGCCCAGGTGCCGTTCGCCGCGGTGTTACCCGTGACGCCGGAAACCACAACGGTATCGGTGAGCGCCATCCCGGTTGTAGGCGCGGTCGTCGTGATCACGATCGGAATGGTGTTCGATGCGCCCGTGATCACACCCGGGGCAACCGACGTTGTAATCGGGACCGAGAGCGGAACCGTCGCTTCCTTGGAGCAGAGGAAGTCCTGGGTCGTCGGCGACTCAAGCGACTTCAGACCTGCCGGAAGCTGAAGCTGAACCGGGCTTTCGCCGTTGGTGAAGACGAACACGTCGAGCGTGCACGTAGAGCCCCAACGGATGGTGAACAGGCTCGGGCCAGGCAGGGTGCAGTCTGTGCTGAGCTGGTTGGCGCCCAGAGCGGCCAGCGGCGTCAGGTCGGACGCCGTGAGGACGCCGTCCTCGTTGCCGATCGACTTCGCCAGGCCGACCATCGTGCGGGCGCCCGGCACGTCGTTGACGGTCCCAGGCGGCAGCTGCACGAAGGGCGCTGCGGGGCCTCCGCAGGCGGCCAATGTGTCATTGGCAATATCGATGGGCGTGGGGGGGGATGGGCGGTGTGCTTCAAGGCCGGCCGCGATGAGCTCACAGGGGACGACGACGACGGAGGTCGTGTCGGCCTGGGCCGTGGGGGTCGAGGACCCGCGACCGCCGAAGCCCACGACGAGGGCGACGACGGCTACGAGAGCCGCGATACCAAATGTCTTAAACAATGTCTTCCTCCTGATGGGTGCGGGGACGTTCTTCGCATCCTCCGCTCGTTCTGGTCGATGCTTCTGGTTCTTGCTTGGCGTTCCTGCGTCCCGGCGAACGCGCCCGGCCGTCTCATCTCGTCGTCCTCGGCCGAGTTATGGCGACGCGATGGATCCTGCCCTCTGCGTCCCGCCGATCTGCTGCTGCCCTCCTTCCCCCTCCAACTTGAGTCTGCTGCGCCGCGTCCGTGCGGGATCCATACGACAACGGGCGTCCCTATATGGGCGCCGTGTGTATAACGCCCGCCAGCGCCCAAAGGTTAACCATGGATCCGGGGATTTTTCATCGGGAATTCCCTCGGTCGAGGGTGGTGCTGATCGTCGCCGGAAGCTGGCGGCAACCTAACCCCCGGCCCCTTCCCGGAGCGGGAAGGGGAGCTTGGCCGGAAGCTGCGACCTAACCCCCAGTCCTCTCCGACGGCGAGTCTTCGACCTTCCCGGTGCGGGAAGGGGAGCTTGGGCGGAGCCAATAGCTCAGTCGCGTATACATTTAAGCCGGATCCTGTGCCGGCGATGGCCCGGCCGGAGTGCGAAGCGCCTCGGTTCCCCCTGAAACGGTGCGAAGGGCGTGGCCGAACAAGGTACTTCGCGCTTCGCTCTGCACGACTAGCAGGGTGCTGAAAAACGATTCTTGTTCTCGTGGCGCGGGCTTTCATCTATGAAAAAGGCCGTGTCGTCAACTGGTCCGATGCGTCCGTCTCGACTGGATGGCGACCGAAGTCATTCATCTATGCGTCCTCTGTGGGACAAATCGACATGCGAGACGGTGCCCAATCAGCCCAAGGCGACCTCAGGGGTCAGAAAGCCCGAGGGGCTCCCGTCGACACGATACGCTTCACCCCGCTGGAGCATGTGATAGACCGCGACGAGCAACTCCCGCGCGCAGGCCGTGATCGCCACCGCGGGACTCTTCCCCCGTCGCAGACGGTGGTGCAGTCGCTGCAAACGACCTGGCTTCCGCACGGCGATGTGCGCCGCTTCGATCAGCACCCAGCGGAGGGCGCTCGGACCCTGTTTCGTGATGTGGCCACGCTTCGTGCGGCCACCTGACGACGAGACCCGCGGCGCGAAGCCCGCATACGAGACGAGGTGCTGCGCGTCCGGGAAGCGCCCGATGTCTCCGATCTCCGCCAGCAGCGTCCACGCCGTCAGCTCCGCGATCCCAGGGATCGTCATCAGCAACTGCGCCTGTTGGTCGCTCCCGGCTGCCGCCCGCACCCGCCGCGTCGCCTCGGCGATCTCCTCTCCCAAGCAGTCCAGGACGCGCAGATATCCCGCGAGTTCGTACGCACGTTGTCCGTCTAGCGGGAGACGGTTCATCCAGACCCGTCCCTTGCGTCCAAACAGATCCGTCACCGGCGACGCCTCCCCGACCTGCGCGAGGAGCGCATGCACGCGGTTCTTCATCGCGGTGCGTTGCTTCACCAGATCCATCCGATAGCGCAGCAGTTCGCGTCGCCGGCGAATCGCCGGTTCCGGCACGTAGGCAGCAGGAATGAGGTCGGCACGGAGCAAGTGCGCCAGCGTGCGCGCATCGATGGCGTCCGTCTTTACCCGCGCCGTCGCGATCGCGCGGACCCGCTGCGGATGCGCCAGCAGCAGTAGATCGACCAGCGGTTCGACCATGTCGTACAGATACCCCCAGTTCGGCCCCGCTTCCATGACCGCGGACCGCACCCCTTCACCTTCCAGGAAGACCCCGGGCAACTCCCCATTTCCACACCGCCCCTCCCGGAGAATGGCACCCCGCTCATCCATCACGCAGAACGTGGTGTGCGCTTATGCACGTCGAGTCCATAATGAAGCACGGCCGTGATCCCCTTTCTGACTCCTCACTGTGCCACCAGAGCACCGCTTGTGAGGAAAGTCTGGGACACGGCCCCTTTCATGTCATCAGCCCGCGTTCGTAGCTTCAGTTCGCCGCTCCATATCGACGTTCAAACGCCATCCGGCGACTTTTTCAGCACCCTGCTAGGCCTCTCTCCTTGCTTCTGACAGTTGAGCGAGTTCGAGCGCGGCGCGAATGGATCTTGGCGCCCTGTGCGGTGTTAAGGGCGTGGCCGAACAAGGTGCTTCGCTTCGCTCTGCACGACAGCTAACGACCCTTCCGCCGCTGGCCGAACGTAATAGACACCACCTCTCAATCGTTATGTCCTGTAACTTGAATCTGGGGATGTACCTGTTTCGTCATTTTTCATTTTCCTGCGGCGCCCGCCCTGAATGCAGCAGCGGCACTCTTTCGAGTGCCGCTGCCAACGTTTTTCGTATCTGCGTGCCTAGCCGCGCTTCGAGGCGAAGCGCGCGCCGAGCAGGGCGATCGCCCCGGCTGCCAGCGCCAGCGCCGGCCACCAGCTGAGGCCACCGGCCGCGCCAGCGGGACCCGACCCGGTATCCGGCCCGCGAATCCCGGTCGGGGCGGGCTTCGCGGCTCCGGCGGCGGCTCCCGCACCGGCGGCGGCGCCCGCAGCCGCACCCGCGGCTGGTGGTGCTGCCGCACCGGAGCAGTCGACACGCACCGACGTGGAGAACGGCTTCGCCGTCGTGTTCGACGGGATGGTCGTGATGTTGACGGTGACGCCGCGGAGCTCGCCGACCGGGCTCAGCGGCGTGACGGTCGTCGACGCGACGCCGTTGCCGCCGCCCGTCTTAGCGACGATTGGGCTCGCGATGCCCAACGCCTGGACATTGAATTGCACGCTCTGGCCGTTGGCGATCGGCTGGCCAGCTTCGTTCAGCACGGTCGCCGATACTTTCGCCGAATTCGTGCCATTGCAATCGACCACCGGCGGATCCGACACCGCCGTCACTTTGGCGACCTGCCCGATGACGTTAAAGTCGAGCGTGAACGTATCGTAGAGGGCGTTCGAATCGACCGGCAGCCCCGTCGTGAGGGTGCCGTTCACGAATTGCGTAATGGTGGCCCGAACGGTCACCAGGCCCGTCCCCTTGGTGCCACAGAGCACCTGTGGCGCGCCGAACCCGAACGACCCGAGGTTGACGGTGGGCGTGATGGGCGCGCCAAACTGCGCCACATCTCCGATCTTGTTCGCGTCGCTCACGTTCGTCCCGCTCCAGTACACCCATCCCTGCGTAATCTGCGTGCCCGCCGAATCGAGGATCCGGCCGATCAGCACGGTCTTGTCGGGGCGGCCAAGCGCGGCGGTGAATCCCTCCAGCGTCGTCGGCAACGGGCACTCGTCCGGCCCGGTGAGCACGCCATCCTTGGGATCGATCGATCGTTTCCCCTCGATGTCGACGATGCCGTTGGTGATCGTGCTCTTGAACGTCTCGATCTTGATCGTCTTCGGCTCGCCGACCACGGTGAAGTCGACCGCCGCGCTCTTCAGGCCCTGGCTCACCGTCACGCGGCCCGGGCCGAGGGCGGCGCCGTAGCCCCCGAGCGGGACGACGACGAGGCTCTTCAGCGCCTTGTTGTCGTTGTTGCAGTCTTCGATCAGCGGGTCGTTGCACACAACACGCTGGGCCGGTGCGCCGGTGAGCGTCGGTCCATTCTCGGGGCGAATCAGCTTGCCTTTCGTCGTCTGGAACTCGACCGGGCCGTCATCCGGCAAGAACGCCATCACGTACAGGCCCTGGAACGGCCCGGCCGAGTTGTTGTTGCCCGGATCCTGGGAATGGAGCTGCGCACCCGTGAGGTTCTCGAGCCCGGCGAAGTCCGACGGCAGCAGCCGGCAGACGTCGGTACTCGGCGAGGCCCCTTCGAGATGGGCGGGTGGGTCATTGGGCGTCAGCGGCTTTGCGGGGCAATTGCGCGGCGGCGCCTCGGGGAGGCCGTTGGTGACGATGTCCGCCAGCCGTTGCTGGCTGGCCGGCCGCCACAGGTCGAAGCAGGGCGTCGGCGAAACGCTGTTGGCGATAGCCACGCACAGGCTGTCCGAGATCAACACGACGCGGATCTCGGCATCCGGATTCGCGGCCTGCGTCCGGGCCGGGCCGCCGACGCTGGCGGCGACACCGGCGGCGATGGCGACCGCGCCAACGAGCGAAAGTAGGACCGTGCGCCTCATCATCCTCAGGACCTCCTTGTCGCCGTCGGGGGCCGACTCCGCCCGGCGCTGCCGTACTCCAGCTTCTTCACCACTACCGGACGCGCACACGGGAGCGCCCGGCCGACTTGTTCGTTGTTACGCCCTGCGCCGCGACAGCACGAGCGCGCTTGCGCCCAGCATCGCCGCCGCGACGCTAATCGCGATCCAGATCGCCGATCCGCCCGCGCCCGCAACGCCGCTACCGGTATCCGGCAGGCGGATGCCACCGCGCGCGGCTCCCGCGTTGCCCGCGGGCGGCGCGACACCGGCCGGCGCCGATGGCGCCGGTGGCGGTGCAGGCGGCGTCGTCGTCGCGGTCGCCGTCGCTGTGGCAGGCGTGCCGGTCGGCGTCAGCGTGCCGGTGAGCGGCGCGGAAGGCGTCAGCGTCGGGCTGGCTGTGGGGCAGCCGAACGGCCCACACGGCGTCGCCGTGAACGTTGGGGTCGGCGTGTTCGTCGGAAGCGGTGTGTTCGTCACCGTCGGCGTCGCCGTCGGGGGGACGACGCAGTCCGCGACGATCCCCGTGCCGATGAGGACGTTCACGGTCGCCGCGCTGACGGTGTTCGTCTGCGGCAGGCCGTCGCCGGTGTCTGCGGTATAGGTATCCAGCGAGGCACTGAGGGGACTGGGGGGCACGGTGACGAGGCGAACCACGATGCATCCATTGCCGGTGGCGTTGAACGTGAACGTTGCGATGACACCCGCCGACGTCACCGACACAATATTTGCGGGAAACGTGAAACAGCCGAGCATCAGATCGCCTGGTATCGACGGATCGGGCGTGCAAAAGGCACCCGGTAGCAGCGGGCCGTTCGCACCGGCGATGCTGCTGAGGGTCACGCCCGCACTCACGTTCGTGCTGACGTGGATGTTGTAGGCCTGCCACGGGTTAGCTGAGGTAGTGACGTTCACGTTGACGACGTTGCCGGTCACGGTACCGAGCGAGATGCCCGGGCCTGCCGCAGCGTTCGCCGTGGTCGGCGAGCCTCCGATGTTCGAGAGCAGAACCGTCAGCGCGACAGCGGCGATGGCCGTCATGCCCAATCCGAAAAATCGCTTCATGAACAGCACTCCTCCGCGAAATCGGTACGAATCGCGCACACACGACTGCGGCCGCCTGCGGCGGCCACGTCAAATCCGACCTATCTTGCCTTGACATCCAGCTTCTGTCAACCCTCGGCGTTGCGGTTCACGCCGAAGAACAACGCCTCGGACAAAACAAATCGCGCGCATGCACATTGAAGATGTCGCCAACGCCGCCGCGCAGCGATCGCGACATCGCCATCAGCGCCCAACATAACGATCGCGCGCGGACGCGATGATGGCGGCCGCTGCCGGCCGCCATCATCGTCACGTGCTCTCGTTGCTTCAGATCGACTCGCCGAGGGAGCCCGCGCGCGCCGCTACACGACGCATGTCAGCCCGTATCCCGCGGCAATGCGTATCAGGTCGAGGAGGCTGATCGTCCCGTCGCCGTCTACATCGTAGAGCGGCACCCAGATCCATCCCGGCGGCTTCGGCACGGCGAGCGTCGATCCGTAGTGCGCCGCAACGCGCACGAGGTCAAGGATCGAGATCACGCCGTCGCCATCCATGTCGTGACAACCAGCGAGCGTGACCGCGCCGTTGCCCGACGCCACCACCGCAGGCGTGCTGAGCGCGTCCGCCACGCCGACATCGGTGAGTTTGAGCTGATCGTTCGTCTCCACGGTGGCGATCGACTTAAATGTGAAATTCGCCAGCGGCACGGGGATATCGCCCGCCGTCGGGCCGGGCGGCAGGCCGACCTGTCCCGGCGTGCCCAGCGTCGCGCAGCCGAAGGTGATGTTCCCGGCCGGGGTCGGCGTCGCCGTGCGGGTTGGCGTCGGCCCGTTTGGCGTGTTCGTCACGGTGAAGGTCGGCGTGGCGGTCCTCGTCGGCGTTGCCGTGCTGGGGGGCGGCGTGCCCGTCGGCGATGGTGTGATGGTGGGCGTGGCGGTGAGCGTGCCCGTCGGCGTGGCCGTCCTCGTCGCGGTATTCGTCGGGGTCGACGTGGCCGTCGCGTCGTACAGTTGTGAGCAGAACGCGCTGCGGCCCGTGCCGGCGAGCCACGCCGGGCCAAGCGTCGAGAGATCGGAACTGACCCACTGGAGCTTCGCCGGGTTCCACACGAGGCGGAACTGGTACGCGCCGACGTTCGAGGCGTTCGTCAGGTTGAGCGTCTCCGTGAACGGCGTGCGGTTGTAGTACAGCAGCGCCTTCGACACGGGGCTGATCGCCAGCGTCGTCGGGCCAGCGGCCCGGGTGCTTCGCCAGACTCCGAACACCGCGCCGGCAGCGAAGAGCAGCAACGCAAGCCTGAGCAATCCCGCTCTCGACGCAATCCCCTTGCTCCCCAGCAAAGCTGTGAATCGCATTCCCGTATCCTTTCGTCTCGGCGCGAACGGCAGCGGCGCCGTGCTACCGTAGCTGATTCGACTATCCGCGACTCCCGACGTCGCCCCGGCCGCCGCGCCACACACCTGCGGCGATCAGCACCAGGCCGAGCGCCGCGAACGCGACCGCACTGTTTCGATACTGTCCCGCGCCGTCCCGCGCGTAGCTCTGCGGGCCGTCGCCGAAGCGCCCGACGCCGGTGCCGCCGGCGCCCGGAGCGCCGGAGCTGCCCGCGCGCGCGGGCGCCGATCCCGGCCGCGCATCGGCGCCCGCGATGCCGCCCGAAGGCGCGCCCGCGACGCCGCTACTGCTGTTCGCGCCGGAAACGCCGCTGCTCGCTGCCGCGCCCGGCGTCCCGCCGGCGCCAGGCTGCGTGGCGGATGTGCTGCCCGCGGCGCTGCCGCTGCCGGGCGTCGTGCCGGCCGCCGGTGCGCGTCCGAAGGGTGTCGCCGTCGGTAACGTTGCGGGCACCGTCGGCGTCGCGTTGGGGTCGGGCGTCGGCCGCGCGAGCACCGGGCCGTTCACGGTGATGGAGCCGCCTACGGTGTCTTGCGGGCCGCACGGGCGGCCGCCGAGACAAAGGTCTTCCTCATTCGCGTTCCGGAGAGCGACCTTGGTGAAGGTCAGCGGCGATGTGCCACCGCCCACGAGCTTGAAGGTCAAGGTCTCCAGCACCTCCGATCCGGAAACGCCAGTTCCAGCAGCCGGATTGCCCAGGGTCGCACATCCCGTCGTCAATGTGTCCGGATCCTTCGGCAGCACAAACGTCAGGCCGTCACACGTCACCTGCCGCCCGGAACTCCCCAGAAAGGCGCTGTTCTGAGACGACTGAAATTCCATGACGTAGTGATCAAATTTGATATCGAAGCCGTAAGCTGCGAGATCGTTGACGTCCGCCACACTGACCTGAAACGTTACCGTGCCGGCGCCGATGGCCACCGTCTGCTGCGCTGGCGTGATCGAAATGATCGGATTCGCTGCCAGCGCCGGCGTTTCGCTCCTCACCCCCAAAACTGCGCCTGCCACCACCAACGCCGCGCCCAGCCCGAACCGTACCCATCTCGTCAAGATCGCACTCCTCAGCCTGTACCTGTCCGTATCTATCTCAACGAACTTCACGATCGCCTGTATCAGGCGAAAAGGAAGGAGCGCAGCCGGGTTAACCGGCTGCGCTCCCCCACAATCCGCTCTATTCCACTCTCGCCTCGTAACCCTCTCGGGGTTACGGAAGCGGCTGGGGAACCTGAGCCGGGATCGGAGCAGTACACGTGCTGCCGAACCGGCCGAAGACGAACTGCACGTCCTTGATGTCGATGTCGCCATCGGCACCTGTTACGTGCGGCTCCAGGTCGTACCAGATGTTGTAGAGCAGGCTACCGAAGCTGAAGCCGTAGCGCGTGGCCTCAGCCTGCATGTCCGCAACGGTAACCGCGCAGTCCTTCGTCACGTCGGCCTCAAGCCGGCGAATCGTGATGGTGAGACTGCTGTCCGCAATAAGACCGCCCGGCAGGATGCCGAGGAGCAGCTTGCCCTGGCACTCTGTCGTCTGGCCCGGCAGCACGAGGCCCGTGCCGTCGTTCAGCGGCCAGCCACAGGTGTTCGCGGCTTCCGTACCCGTGTCGTAGACCCGGGTGACGATGCCGTTTTCCTTGTGGGGCTTCAGCGCACCAAGGACAACGTCCTTGATCTGGAGCCGGACCTTCGCCATGTTCTGGGCGCCGATGAAGACCGGGCCCACGCCGATCGGGCCTGTGGAAGCGCAGGCCACGCGGATCTGCGTCTCAAGCGCGAGCGACATGGAGCAACTCACCGTGAGGCGGCCGCCAGCGAGCAGCAGCGAGACGGCGGGCGCCACGTCGACGATCGAACCCGTCGCGGGGCACACTGGCGTCGTGTGGCCAGCAGCCGGCGTCAGGCTGTCGCAGATGGTCGGCGGGTTGAAGATCAGGTTGTCGAAGTGAAGGGTGAACTCGAAGGCGCCGAGACCGTTCGGGTCGCCCTGGTTCGTCATCACTTCGGTGAACGTTACGGTGCCGTTCTTGCCGTTGGCCGTGCAGCCGTTGGTGCCAATGGTGCCGGCTTCGCAGAGGAATATCTGCGCGTCGTCACCGACCTTGGACCATGCGACCGCCGGCGGGATGATCTGGACCGACGCACAAATGTTGGTGTTGTTCGTCGGGTTCGGGTCGGCCGGGACCGACGAGTTGGTCTCGGAAGCGCAGTTGGTCACCGTCGTGCCAGAGCCGCCCGAAGCGGTCACCGGGATGACGAACGTGGCCGAACCGAGCGCCGGGACCGACGCCGCCGTGCACGTAACGACCTGGAGCGCCGCGACGCAGCCCACCGGCGGGACGCCGATGGTGAAGGCCGCGGGGATCGTGTCCGTGATGACCACGGCCGGGGCCGGTGTCGTCGTGGACAAGTTGTTGGCCGTCAGCGTGAAGGTGAGGCTCTGGCCCAGCACGAGCGAGGCCACCGACGCGGTCTTGGTCAGCGACACGTCCGGTGGCGGCAGTACGGTCGTGACGACCGGGTCCGACGGACTGTCGACTGACGAGAAGGGTGTCGGAGCGCAGTTCGCGGGCACCGAAGGCACGCAAACGTACGTGTTGGTGTAGGCAACACCCCCGCCGTCAGCGGTGTAGGAGCCGAAGGGCACGCCACCGCCGGCAAACGTCACCATGTGGATCGGAGTGGCAGAGCCAAGACCGTTCGCGGTGAAGTTGAACGAGACGAGGCTGGCAACCGCGCCAAGCCCGGAACCCGGGCCGCCCAGCGCGGCGCAGCCGTGGCCCGAACCGCGGAACCCGGTCGGGAGCAATGGGTTAGCGGCGTTCAGCACGTCCGCCGGGCAGAGCTCGCCGGCGCCCCAAAACGCGGCCGCGACGTAGTTGTTCACGATCGATGTCGCCGTGAAGCGCGTGCCCAGGCCTGCCGGCGTACCGGAGATACCTGGGCTGTTGTAGATGAGGACGAACTGGAACCCGGCGATCGGGGCCGGCATCGCGCCAAGTCCGACATCGCACGCGAAGGACGAACCCTGCAGCACGATCGTCGGGCACTTGAGGGTGATCGTGCCACCCACTGCCGCCTGCGTCGTCGTGGCCCGGCCGCCGAAGATGGCGGCGCCGCCGACGATGACTGCAAGCGCCGCTACAAGAAAGCGGAACTTCATGATGTGTCTAACCTCCAGACGGCCGGTGGCGGGCGGCCGTCTATGTGTAGGGCCTGAGGCGGGGGACCAGGCAAGCACCGATGTATAAGGCTTCTGAGGGCTGTACTACGTTCATGATCCTGGATTAGACCATCTACACCTCCGTACTGGATTTGTGCCCCTCCCGGGGCGCCTCTGCGGCGCCCCGGGAGGAAACTCACATGCGGGAGTACCGCACTCCGGTCGCGGCTACTGAATCAGGCAGTTGCCGTTCACGTTGCGACCGTAGTTGCCGGCTGCCTGGATAAGGTCAAGGATGGAGATGGAACCATCGCCATCCAGGTTGGCTTCCCAGCGCGGATCCGTGGCATCGCCAACGGGGTTGCCGTACCAGCTAGCCATCTTGATAAGGTCGAGAATGCTGACCACGCCGTCAAGGTCAATGTCGGCCTTGGCCAGGTTGGTCGTCTTCAGCGGCGCGACCTGGTCGAGCGTCTTCAGACAGCCGGTGCCCGGACCGCCCGGGGCGTTCCTGGCCTGGCTCAGCGGGTTCCAGTCCGTCGCCACACCCGTGCCGCAGTTGCGGCCGGGGGTGCGGCACGAGTTGGTCTCGCCCGTGCCCTTGGTGATGATCGAGGCGCAGCTCACCGCGTTGCAGTTCGCGGGCGTGCCCTCGTCGGCGTCGCTGTAGCCGTCGCCGTTCGCGTCGGACTTGTGGTCGCGGACCACGTTACCCGACGTGCACGGGCCCTTGCAGAGGAAGTCCGGCACGCCGTCGTTGTTCGAGTCCTGCCACACGTAGCCGGGGCCAGGAGGCGAGTCCGTCGCGCCGAAGGCGAGACAGGTCGTCGGCGGGCTGACCGGGACCGCGCTGCCCGTGGTGAACGGCACCTGGCAGATGTCGCTGTGATCCATGAGCTGGCCCGTCGTCACCATGCCCGGCTCGCCGCCGTTCTTGTACCCCAGGCCGTCGCCCTTGACGCTGGCGATCGGGTTGTTCATCGCACCGGTCGTCGGGTCGGTGCCGTTGCCCTCGCAGGCGTCACCGCGGCTGTCGCCGTCGGCATTCTTCTGGTCGGGGTTCGGCGTGAACGGGCAGTTGTCGGCCGCGTTCAGGAAGCCGTCGCCGTCAATGTCGGTGCAGGTCGTCGGCACCACGCAGGCGGCCAGGGCGGCCACCGCCGCGGCGCTGACGTTGTCGTAGCCCTGGCCCGCGTTGCAGGCCAGGCCGATGCCGGCGAACGACGCCTGCGTCGGGTTTGGCACCGTCGGGCAGTTGTCCGAGGCGTTCGGGATGCCGTCGCCGTCGTCGTCACCGGTCGAGGACAGCAGGATGTTGTAGCTGTATCCGCCCGTGCAGCCGACGCTGCAGATCGTGTTGTTCACCACGCCCACAGCGGCGGGCGCGTAGTCCGCCGGAACAGCGCCGGTGATCGCCGTGGAGCCTGCCGAGTTCAGCGCCGTGCCGTACGAGTGCACGTTGGAGAAGAACGGCGGGCACGTTGTCGTGTTCTGCGACAACGGGCTGGCAACGCCGAAGGGGTTGCCGAGGATCGTCACGTTCGCGATGGCGTCGGCGGTGCCGGGGGCGCCGCCGGTAGCGATCGTAAGGAACGAGACGGTGGTCTGCGATGCGCCGAGCGCGACCACGGCCACGCCGTAGCCACGGCCGATGATCGCGGCGCTCGGGATGCCGGCCAAGGTCTGGACGGCGCCGATGACGGATGGCACCTTGGCGATGCCGATCGGCCAGCCGTTGCCGTTGATGGCGTCGCCGCCGTTCGCCTGCGCCGGGTCATCCATCTGGTCCTGCGTGAACCCTGGGGCCGTGATGCCCACCGGATCCATCGACTGGACAACGCCGGTCTTCGCGGCGGCGAAGATGGCGAAGGTCGGCGGGGAGACGTGGGTTATCGTGCCGCACCGGGCCCGCTGGCCGGCGTCGGAGCCGACGCTCTGCATCACGCCGCCGTTCGTCTCAATGTCGAACGTGATGGTGGCCGTGCGCGCGGCCAGCGGCTGGGCGCCGTTGACCTGGATGCCGTAGTACTGCGCCGTCGCCTGGTCGAAGAACGCCGTGGCGGGAGCGCTGGCGACGCACTCGTTCGCCAGGCCAGGCGTGCCGAGGCCGAGGGTGCACAGATTGAGCTTGACGTCGATATCGGGGTTTGCCCCCGTGGTCGTGTTGCTGAGGGTCACGTTGAACGCGTGATCCTGTCCTGGGGGTGTCGTTGCGGAAGCCGACTGCGACTGCAGGCCGGCCCCCACGATGAGCGTCAGTACCGCAATTGCTGCGGCGATGAGCCCTTTAACCTTCATGTTGATAGTCCTCCTGAGACCTCTGTAGGGCATTGATTCACCAAGATTGTGCTAAATGCTGTACGGCCACCTCCTTACATGAACCAATAGTTCGCCGCAGGGGTCAGGCGGCGCACGTTCACTCCATGGATGGGACAGCACAAAGCACGTCCCAATTCGTGGCGGGGAATTGGTGGGAAGCAACTTACTGGCGGGGTTAGGGCCGAGTATGCACCGGTGTTACGATCCTGTCAAGAGTTTCCGGGGTCTTTACGCGACTAGTTTTCGCCGTCAATCAACTTCGGGGACGCGCGCAACACTCATTGCGACCACCCGCAGGCACGCGCCGAAGAACATGAACGCCGTTCACTCATTTGGGCAGGCCCTGCGCCGGGTTGAACTTCTCCAGGATCCGCTCGAACAGCGCGGAGACCTGCGTGGGGTGGATGCCGCCGAAGACGTTGAGCTGCAGGCGCCAGGCGCACTCCTCGCCGTTCACATAGACCGAGATGTGATCTGCCTTGAAGGTGCCAGAGCCGGTCCAGTCGACGCGCGTGGCGTCGCGGCCGCCGATCGTGGTGGTCGCGCGCGTCTGCGTCCCCAGGTTGCCCAGGCCGAGCTTGGTGGCCGACGCCGAATCCTCGGCGATCATCTGCGCCTTGTCCTGGAGCGTCGCCGAGAACGGCCGGCAATCGATCGTCACCGTCAGGTAGGGGAACTTGTCGGGACGCGGCAGCGACGCCGTCACCGCGATGCCGGTCGATTCGACCACCCAGCCCTTCGGCACCAGCACATCGTACGGGAAGTCGATGACGTCCGTCCCCTGGCGCCGAGGGATCGCGTCGTGGTGGTAGTTCACCAGTTCGTAGGGCGTCGCGATCACCGTCGCCTCGCCCGACGTCGGCGTCTGCAGGCCGCGCAGGTCGACGGGCGGGCCGGCAGCCGTCGCAATCGCGCCCGGGGTGCCGGCGGCCGGCGTCCGCTTCGAGCCGCCGCCGCCGCCGCACGCGGCGGCGGCGACGAGCACGACTGAGAGCGAGGAGGCGATGAGGAGACGCTTCATGCAATTCAGCTTTCGACTACTTCGCGATGAACGTTGCGAGGATGGCTTCGACATCGGCGCGATGATCGCGGACGCGCAGGTCATAGTACGCGCTGAACTGCAGGCGCCACGCGCAGCCCTTGCCCGGAAGATAGAAGCTGATGTTGTCCGTGGGAAGCGTCGTGAGCCCGCCGGTCCACCGCACCTCCTGGAACTCGCGGCCGGCGATCGTCGTCGGGCGCGGGAACTGCACACGGTAGGCGATTTGCAGGCCGAAGATGCTCTTGCGATCCTGCTCGATGAGCTGCTCGACGGTGGCGCCGCTACTGCACTGGATATGCAGGCTGGCAAACAGCCCCACATCGTCGCGATAGGCGAGCGCCAGGAAGTCTTGCCCCGCACGCTGCTCCGGCTGCCAGTTCTTGGGCACGCTGACCTCGAACGAGCCGTCGGTCGGGACGGGCACGAGCGGCCCCTGCCAGGCGATGGCGTCGTGGGTGGCGGCGGTATCGGCGGGCACGACGGGCGTGATCTTGGGGTCGGGCGGCGGGTACTCGTCGGGGCCGGGCGTCGGGAACACCGGCGTCGCCGAATCGGTCGGCCCGGCGGTGCCAGGTGTGCCGGGTGTGGCGGCGGCCGCCGAGGCCACGGGCGAACCCGGAGGCGGCGTGGCTTTCGGCGAAGCGCCGCCGCCGCCGCACGCGACGCCGAGCACCAGCATCGCGACCGGGATCAACAGCCGTGTGAGCGCGCGCCCGTATCGCATCCCGGCCAACCGCACCTCCGCCTCGAACGCCGCGCATCCCGCGTAGCGACGCAGGCTAGCACACCAATGATTGCGCTGTCACGGTACACATCGCCGCCGCGGGCGGGACGTAACAGATGTAGCGCGGTGCGCCGTCAAGGACGGCGGGCAGTTGTAAACTTTCCTGTCCGATTTCCTTAACAACCATTGACACCGACAGGTCGTCGGGCCTACTATCGCCCAGAGTCAACAGGGGGTGGGTTGGCTCGTCCCCGCTTGCCGTTCCCCCAGCACGTCGCTACAGGCAGATACGACGACGCCTCGGTTCGCAGGGGGATCCATGCCGCGTACCCGTCTATCCAGCAGCGCCGGGATCGCCGCGCTTGCCGTGGCAGCGCTGCTGCTGCTCGGTGCGGCGCTGCTGGCGACGTGGCAAGGCGGCTCGACGGCGGATGCGTTCACGCTCGGGCCGGCGACGGATATCACGCACAACGCGGGCCAGACGCTGACGCTGACAAACGAGTCGGTGAACCTGACATTCGTCAGCGTCTCGGCGGCGTACAACAACGAGTTCGGCCGCAACTCGCCGGGGCCGGCGACGTCGTACTTCATGTGCAAAGACGTGCAGCCGGGATACAGCGTCTCCGGCGGCAGCTACGCCGGGCCGGTCGAACTGATCTTCTACCTCACGACGCCGGCAAGCAACACGTGGCTCACGGGACCGGGCTCGCGCAACAGCGACAACGCCGCGCACGCGCGGATGACGCCGATCACCGGCGGTGTGCGGCTGGCGTGGGAGGATCTGCCCGCGAGCACGTCCGACTTCGACTACAACGACTGCGTGATCGACGTGCTGATCACGCCGCTGCCGACGCCGACGAGTACGCCGACGCGCACGCCGACCAGGACGCCGACACCGACGAACACGCCGGTGCCGCCGACGGCGACCCGCACGCCCACCAACACGGCGACCAATACGCCAACGAACACGCCCACGAACACGGCGACGAACACCCCGACGAATACGCCGGTGCCTACCAGCACGCCTACGAATACGGCGACGCCGACGAACACGCCGACCAACACGGCGACGAATACGCCAACGAATACGCCGGTGCCGCCAACGAACACGGCCACCAACACGCCCACCAATACTCCGACGATTACGGCGACGCCGACCAGCACGCCGACGAATACGCCGACTAACACCGCGACGAATACGCCGGTCCCAACGAGCACTCCGACGAATACGCCGACTAACACCGCGACGAATACGCCGGTGCCGCCGACGAGCACGGCCACCAATACTCCGACGAATACGGCGACGGCGACGAATACGCCGACTAACACCGCGACGAATACGCCAACGAATACGCCGGTGCCGCCAACGAACACGCCCACGAACACGGCCACCAATACTCCGACGAATACGGCGACGCCGACCAACACGCCGACCAACACGCCGACCAACACGCCGACGAATACGCCGACTAACACCGCGACGAATACGCCAACCAACACGGCCACGCCGACCAACACGCCAACCAACACGGCCACGCCGACCAACACGCCAACCAACACGGCCACGCCGACCAACACGCCGACGCCGGCGACCATCACACCGACGA
>Ga0080064_1000574_pt1 | contig 93726 bp, 68 predicted proteins | sample Subgrocontami54m_FD_69260 | JGI IMG/M metagenome (GOLD analysis project Ga0080064, IMG submission 69260) | Subsurface groundwater microbial communities from S. Glens Falls, New York, USA - GMW46 contaminated, 5.4 m (SPADES assembly) (version 2) ...
GCAGCTCGACCTTGAGCGGATTGTCCGCTGCGTTCTTGAGCTGAACTTCCAACACGTCGACAAGTCGATCGAACGCCCCGGCCGCCGTGTAAACCGGCTCGAGCACCGCGGCCGCTGCGAGTGGCTCGACTGCGCCGTGGAGAATCGCGTCGAGGGCTTGGAGGGTGGGTTGGTGGTCGGGAAGTGCGTCGAGCAGTTCTCGATAGATCTCGACAGCGCGCGGGACGTCCGCGAGGTGTTTCTCGTGAAGTTCGCCGATGCGGTAACGGTACGCACAGATCTCGTTGGGGTCACCGGCGAGGTCGGACTCCCGCTCGAGGATGCCCAACAGCTCGCGCCAATTTCCCTGCTGCAGGTACAGATAGTCGAGTCGCTGAATCGCCGTCAGGTCGTCGGGGTCGAGTTCGAGAACCTTGCTGTACGAGTCGATGGCCTTCGCGTTGTCTTTGAGTTCGCTCTCGTAGACCGACGCGACTTCGAGGTGCAGTCGCTTCTTCTCTTCCAGATCGGAAATGAGATCGACCTTCTTCTCGTAGACTTCGAGAAGCTCCGGCCAGCTGCCTTGTCCGACAAAGATCCGGATCAGCGCGTCGATCGCGGTCATGTCCTCGGCATCGACTTCGAGAACCTTGCGGAACACGACGACCGCGTCGTTTGCGCGCTCCAGAACACTCTCGTAGATCTCCGTGGCGCGGAACAGGTAGGCCTTGCGTTCCTCGGGATCGTCGAGCAACCCGGACTTCACCATGTAAATCGAAGCGAGCGGCTCCCACTGCTCACCGAGTTGATACAGTCGCTCGAGTGACGTGGCGGCAGCGAGATTCGCAGGGTCGAGTTCCATCATTGCGCAGTAGTGCGCGATGGCGCCGGCCGGATTGTTCAGCTGCTCTTCGTGCACCACCGCTGCGCGTTGATGCACCGCGAGCTTCAATTCCGTGGTGGCGGCGGTGGGAATCCTGGCTTCGTAGACCTTCGCGAGTTCGGCGAACACCCCGAGCCCACGCGCGAGCCGCTCGAGCGCCGCGACCGTCTCTTCGCTGGACGGGTCCTCCTGCAGCGCCCGCGACAGCGTGTAGAAAGCCGCGGCCGGGTTGTCGAGCGCGGTCTCCTGAAGCTCGGCAATGCCATGAAGCAGCGTCACCTTCCGGGCGGTGTCCGGTGCGTATCGAACCTGAATCTCGTGTGTCGCGACGAGCCGCTCGTACGCTCCCGCTGCCCGGTAGACGGGCTCGAGAATCTCCGCGACGACGACCGCGTGCTGGGGCTGCTCGACGAGCCGCTCGAGCGCGGACAGAGCATCGGCATTCTGGGCGTCGCGCTCGAGCACTTGTCGGTAGATGTCCACCGCAGTCTCGACCTGGTTCATTCGTTCCTCGCGCAGTTGCGCGAGACGAAGCATCAACGCAGTCTGGGCGTCCGGGTCGCTGGTTGCGTCCATCCGGACCTGCAAGTGGTCCGCGAGGTCGTTCCAGCGTTCGAGCCGCGCGAAGAGGACGTCGAGTGCTTCCAGCGCTCGGTGCGACGACGGATCCATCTCGAGAATCTCGCGAAACGTGGCGATTGCCGCGTCGGAGTCCTGCAGCATCGTGTCTTGCACGCCCGCAAGCTGGACGAGCAACTCTTCACGCGCCGCCGGATCTTGCGTGAGATCCAAACGCCTGCGGAAAACGCCGAGCAGGTCCGTCCAGCGTTGCGTTCGGCGGTAAAGACTGTCCAGGGCTGCGAGCGTTTCGGCGTCGGCCGGGTCGAGCAGCAGCGTCTTGTCGTACGCGACGACCGCGGCTTCGACGTTGTTCAAGCGCGCGTCTTCGATCTCGGCAATCTTCAGCCACGCGCCGCGAATCAGTACTGGATCGGACGCGGCTTCCGCGATCTCGCGCAGCAGCGTCACGAGCTTCGGCCACGCCTGAATCGGCGCGGCCAGCGCTTCGAGCGCCACGCGTACGTCGTCTCGCGACGGGTCTTCACGATACGCGCGCCCGTACGCGTCGAACGCGCGTGCGCCGTCGGCAATCTGCTGACTACACACGTCCCCGATTTTCCGGAGCAGGCCAATTCGTTCATCGACCGCACTCTCGTCGACGAGCAGAATCTCGAGCGATCGGATCAACGATTCCCAATCGCCGCGAAGTTCGTAGATCGGCTCGAGAATCCGTGCGGCCTGTCCTCGGTGTTCGGCATTCCGAAGCAGCGCCTCGAGCGCGCCCCGTGCGTTTTCGTTTTCCGCGTTGAGCGAGAGGATCTCGCGGTAGTGATCGATCGCCTCGCCGGTGCGCCCGAGGTGCTCTTCGAGCACACGTCCCAGACGGAATTTCGCATCGATCGACGCATTCTCGTCCGCAGCGAACACCACCAGCTCGCGCCCGAGAATCTCGGCAAGCTCGTCCCACTTCTCCAGCTTGTTGTAGAGCGAATCGAGTCGACGAAGCGCCTCGTCTTCGTCACCGAATTCGCTCAGAACGGCGGAATACGTCTCGACGGCTCGATGCGGTTCCTTCAGGGACGACTCGGCCAATTCACCGATTGCGTACAGATTCGCGCGGCGCTCCTCGGGCTGCTGCGACAGTTCCAGCCGTCGCTCGAGAACGCCAAGCAGATCCGGCCAGCGCGAGGTCTGGCGGAACAATTGGTCGAGCGCTGCGAGCGCGGCACCGTTCCCGGGTTCGATGTCCAGCACTTCGCGGAACCGCACGATCGCGTCGTCGACGCGCGAGAGCTGCCCGGCCAGCAGCCCACCGAGCCGAAGCCGAAGGGCGATCTGCGCGTCGCTCGACAGACCACCCGCAAGTGCCTTCGTGACGACGTCCGCTGTGTCGCTCCATTGAGACGTCGCAGCGGCGACCCGCTCGAGATCTTCGATCGAACGCAAATCCTCGGGCGCCGCGCTGAAGGCGTCCCGGAAACGCTCGAACGCCTTCGTGGGTTCCTTGAGCTTGCCCTCGTACAATTCGCCGACCGCTCGCAGCGTCTCGACGCGCTCCTCGGGCTCGTCCGCGCGAAGTTTCACTTCGTACGCGCCCGCAAGCCGCTTGACGTCGTTCACCGCGGAATAGATCGGAATCAGCGCCAGCGCCGCCGCGCGATTGTCTGCGTCCAACTCGAGAATCTTCTCGTAGTATTTCGCTGCACGGTCGGCCTTCTCTTTCCGTTCGGCCCACAGTTGCGCGATCTTGAAGTACAGCTTTGTCTTCGTTTCGGCGGTGGCCTGCTGGTTCTCGGCCTCGCGCTCGAGCACGCGGATCAGCTCGTCCCACTTGCCGGAATCCGCGTAGAAGACTTCGAGTTCGTCCCACGCCTGCATCGCCAGGTAGCGCTTCTTGAGCGCCTCCTGCGCGCGACGATCGTTCGCGTCGAGCGCGAGCACTCCGCGCCACGCTTCGACGGCCAGATCGTCGTTGTTCAGCTTGTCGCCAGCGATGCCGCCGAGCTTCACCAGGATCGCGATCCGCTGCACGGGATCGCCGGTCTGCGCGGCTTGCTCCCGCAAGACGTGCGCGAGCTTGTCGAACTCTTTCGTGCGGTCGTAAAAGCCGGCGAGCTGTGTGAGCGCGTCCATGTTACCCGGATCGCGTTCGAGCACGCGCTCCCACAGGTCGATGCACACCTCGGGCTTCTTCACTTTGTCCGCCGCGAGTTTCGCGAGGGACAACCACGCTTCCAACTGCTGGCCGGACGGCGCTGCCTCGGCTTCGCGGCGCAGGATCCCGAGCAGCTTTTCCCAGTCGCGTCGTTGCTCGTAGCGGGACTTCAGGAAGTCCAACGCCCCCGGATGATCCGGACTGAGCGCAAGCACGGCCTCGAACGCCTTGATCGCCTCGGCCGTGTTGTTCGTGCGCTCGGCATGAATCTGCGCGATGCGCTCCCAGGCCGCGATGCGGTCCCCGGTGTCGTCGAGCAACTCGGCCTTCTGGGCCAGGAGCTTCACGACGTCCGCCCAACGCTTCAAGCCCTCGAACTTCGCGATTTGGTCATCGAGCGCGGCGAGCTGCGCTGGATCGGCCGGCGCGCGTTGTCCCGTTGCACCCGAAGCGTCCGTCACGTCCGACGCCATGTCTGCCTCACTCCTTCGGCTGATTCAGCCTATGATCTCCATCGAACTCTTGCGCCGGGGCGCACAACGCGCTGCCTGCGTCCAACTCGTCGCGGTGTGACCGCACAACTGGGGTCACTGCCCGGGCGTCTGCAGCTCGTTGAGCCGCTGCTGCGCGTGATCGAAGAACTCGCGCGGCGCCGTGCCCCCTCGGGCCGCGATGAAACGCGTAAGGTACAAGATGGCCTGCTGTCGACGATCCGGCATGTCCGCGTAGGTCATGCCGAGATTGAACAGCGCTTCGGTCAACTGTTCGTCTTCGTTGATCGCGGCCTGAAATTCTTCCGTCGCGGGAAGCGCCTGATTCTGCGCGAGCAGCGCCGATCCCAGGAACGCATGCATCTGCCCACGTTCCGGTGCGCCCGGCGGAGCGACACGAAGACCTTCCCGCAGCGTCTGCGCGGCTTCAGCGTTCAAGTGCTGATGCAGGTAGACCCGCGCGAGCCGCGCGTACGCCGGAAACGCACGAGGTGCGATCCGGAGCGTGTCGGAGTACTCACGCAACGCGTCCTGTGGGTTGTCGAGCAACTCGGCCACTTGCCCGAGACGGAAATGGGCCATGTAGTAGTTCGGGTTCCGCTGGACGCAGACCTGAAACGCGGCGCGCGCCTGCTCGAGATGCGCTCCGCCCTGCGCGTTGTCTGCGTTCTCGGCTGCCGTCGCGATCTGGTAGTGCGCGTTGCCGAGTTGATAGTGATAGTCCGCGTTGCTCGCCTGTCGCGCGATCGCGCGCGTGAGCGCGTCGGCCGCGTTGGCCCAGTCGCGTTGGCGAATGTACGCAAGCGCAAGGTTGTACAGGGGCAGGTCGTAGTTTCGGTCTTCTTCCGCCGCGCGCTGAAAGCGCTCGCGAGCGTCGGAGAACCGCCCCGCACGCAGGAACTGCATGCCTTGGTTGTTGCTCTCGACGGCCTCGCGATTGTACCGACCGCAGCTGCACGCGAGTGCAACCGCGAGCAGACAGATCCCTGCGCGCTTCATTCCCGACTCCTGTGGCTTCGACGGCATCCCGGCCGGGGATTCTAGGCGAGCCGAACCACACGTCTCAACAGCAATTTCGCGGGAAATGACAAACACGAAGGCCCGCCACGTTTCCACGGCGGGCCCTCGCTCTTGGCGCTCGCGGCGATCACGCCGCGCGCAGGTCACTCCGGATGCTGCAAGTTGAACGGATAGTTCACGGTCACCGTTCCGCCGCCCTCGGGCGATGGGAACTGCCATCGGCGAACAGCATTGGCGATACATGTCCCAACGTTGGGAACGGAGACGTTTTCGACGACTCCCGAGCCCATGACCGTCCCGGTACCGCCGATGATGAACCGCACGACGACACGTCCTTCCAGCATCGGATTCTGCGCAAGACCCTGTTCGTGGCAGTGCGCGACCTGGCCCAGGTTTCGCAGAACGACGCGTCGAATCGCTTCGGGAGACAGCAGACCCGTGACCTGCGGCGGCGCTGCACGCACGAGCGGACCGGTCGTCCCTCGCCCACGCAGTCCGCGGCCGGCACCCGAGCCGTACCCCTGCCCCGTGCCGTTTCCGGCGCCGTGACCCATCGTTCCGATGTTTCCGAGCCCGATCGTGCCCTCGCCTGTGCCACCGCCGCCCCAGCCGGTACCGACCGCGCCGAGACCGCCGTAGCCGAACGCATCGCCAATCGCGTCGCCCGTGATGTTTCCCTGAGCGTTCTGGTTGTCCAGACCTGACTCCGTCAAGCCACCGAACGGCGACACGATCCCGGACGCGCCACCCGACATGCCGCCGCCCGGCATCGCGAGAGCCGCGAAAATGCCTCGGTTCTGCACCGCTTCACGCGCCGCTTGACGCGACATGTGCGGCGGCTCGCCGTTGTTCCGAATCGCATATCGAGCGCTTCGAACGGGCGCATCGCGGCGACCCATCTTGCCCTCGGGCCCCGCATGCCGGGTGCCGGTGCCGCCCTCTTGCTGCTGGTCGTTGTTCTGCTGCTGCTGCTGTTCGGGCTGACGCTCCTGCTGGCGCTGGATGAACGCGCGGAGCTCGGCCAGGCGGTCTTCGTCGTTTCCCTGGGAGAGAAACCCGCTGTCGTCCGCCGCCGCGAAAAGCATCGCAGCGACGAACGCCGCGATCCCGCCGAACGAACCGACGCCGGACCACAACATCGCCGCATCGCGACGACCCACACCCGCGACGCGACGTCCCGGTGCGACCACCTTGCCCAGCACCGTTAGGCTGCCGAGATCCATCTTGCAGCGCATGTTCGGCCGCAATTCGACTTCGTGTCCGCCCGGAACCGAAGGCGAAGGCCGCGCCACGTTGGCCCCGATCAGTTCCTGCAGCGAGCGCGTCTGTCCGTCGACCACGATCTCGCCGGTGCTTCCCGGAACGAAAACGAATCGCGTCGAGCCCGCGCCGCCAACGACCAGCGGCAACTCGTTGGCGCCCTGCAGCATCGCCTCGTCGACGACGAAACGCGCCGAATCGCGCTTCCGACGAATCGACGCGTCGTCCAGCCCGATGGCAACGCCTGCGCCTGCGAGACAGACCAGACTGCCCGCGATTCCCACAGGATAGTTGGACTTCGCAGCCCCCGCGATCACCATCACGGCACCCAGGCTCAAGCCCGCTCCGAGCGCGATGCCCGCCTTGGAGTCCGCCGAGGGTTGGGTCGTCAGCAGGAAGTTCTTCGTGCCGTCGAGATGCGCGACGTGGAGGATCGAGCTCTTCCAGAGAATGCTCACCTCCGTCGCCTGGCCTCCGACTTCCTCGACCTCGTGGGGGTTGATGTCTCCCCGCTTGATGAGCTGGTAGATTTCTTCTCCACCGACGCTCGCCGCGTGGCCGTGACCCGAATCCATCCCTTGCGAGACCGGAGGCACACCCGCGACCGGACCAGCGAATGGAGGTGCCGCAAACGGGGGCGCGACGAAGGCTGGTGCCTGGATCGGAGGCGCAGCGGACGGACCCGGCTCCGCTTTCGGAACCGATGCGGCCAACGCGTCGGCGTTCGTGGGCGCGCCCACTTCGACGACGATCCGCGTGTTGCCGATGCGGATCTCGTCACCGGACTTCAGCGCACACTTGTTCACCGACTGGCCGTTGACCAGCGTGCCGGAACCCAAGTCGATGATCTGAACCTCGTCCGGCTTGGCCTCGATGACCGCGTGCATGCGGGAGACGGAATCGTCCTCGACACGCAGATGGCTCTTTTGATCGCGACCGATCTTGATCACGTCTTGCGCGATCGTCTCGGAGCGAACCAAGGCATCGCCTTGGTAGATACTGAACACAATGGGAACGACCAGTTTCTGAGCCATCGCTTCCCCGTCCGGCGCAGTTTCGTGCGCCGCTACCTTTCCGACACGCAGCAGAGACCACCTCTGTTGCTGCCGGGCATGTTGGACACTCGGGTTCTCTAAAGGTTCTCGACCGACTTCAGCATCTCGGGAACGAAGTGCTCCCGAATGCGAATCAAGCTGATTCCGCTGCCGCGACGCCGGATTCGCGACGTTTCACCGTCGGGCCGCACGAGCTGGCCCTGGACGAGCTCGTCCGTGAAGTTGAACGTCTGGGTCCGGGCGGCACCGCTGCCCTCGACGCTGGACGAGACACCGCCACCCTGGGAGGCCGCGGGCGCCGTCTGCGCGAATGCCGCGCTGCCGGCCAGCGAAACGGCCAAAAATGCCAACAACGAAACGATGTGCCTCTTCATGGGCTCAGCCTCCGGACGCGAAATTGTCCACGATGCAGAAACTCTAGTCAATCGACACGTGGGGCGGTTCGAACCTTGGGCACCGAATGTGCCCCGCCCGGCGCGGTTTCAGTGCGCTCCCGCGGGACGCGCGGCGGCGGGCGGCGTGGCGGGAGTCGCGCCTGCAGCCGGCGGAGTGGCCGCGGCGCCGGCCGGCGGGGTCGCTCCGGCTGCGGGGGGGGTGGCCGCTCCGCCTGCGGGCGGGGTGGCCGCGCCAGCGGCGGGGGGTGTTGCGCCAGCGGGAGGCGTCGCCGGCTGGATCGGACGCTGGTTTGGATCGATGTGGCATATTGCGAAGGTCGCCGGAAGCGCGCCCGCACTGTTGAGGCGGAAGAGCGCACACAGTTCGTCGATCGCATGAAGGTTGTTACGCCGGTGCGAAGTCGCGCGGGTGACAGCGTCGGCGTACCTGGGGCTCGCGCCCGCGCGCTGGATGAAGTCCTGCAACTGTCGGTTGGCGAGGTCGAGGTCCGGAATGCGGTCCGGCGCGAGGACGTTGATGTACCCCTCGCTGAGCAGCCCGAGGTTGTAGTAGTAGTCGGGCCGACTGCCATCGAGCGCGTGCGCCCTTTCGTATTCCGCGCGCGCTTGCTCGAGCAGCGGATTGCCGCGCGCGAGCAGGGCCTGCGCTTCGGCCCGGAGCCTCGCCGCGCCGGCCGTGTTGCCCTGGTTTTCCAGCGGCTGGGCCTGGTTCTGTCGCTCGAGCGCCCGTCCGAGGTCTTGCGCTCCGATCCCACGCAACGCGATGCCGAGCCCGATGTGCGTGTCGTAGTCGTTCCCGCGCAACGCGATCGCGTGTTCAAACGCGATTCGCGCGTCGGCATAGCCGCGGAACGAGAGGTTGATCGTTCCGTAGTTCGCCCACGCTTCGAACATCGAGGGATTGCTCTCGTACGCGCGCTGGAAATGTCCGAGCGCCCGAATGATCTGGCCGGATCGGATGTCGATCAGCCCCCACGTGTTGTAGACGTCGGCGATGTACCCGCGGATCGCGGGCGTCATCCCTTCGCGCTGTCCTGCGCTTAGCTGCGCCGCCTGCGAGCACACGATGCCCGCAAGCATCAAACGTTGCGAGTGCGGGTCGTCGCCGGCCTCCGCGAGGTAGATCAGCGCCAACTGATTGAGCGCCGGAATGAACGCGTCGTCGCGCGCGAGTGCCTGGCGGATGTCGCCCACGGCTGTCACGCGGTCATTGCCCTGATTGCGCTCCCGGAGAATCGTCGCGCGATTCGCGTACGCTTCGACGCAGTTCCGATCGAGGCGAATGGCGTTTTCCAACGTCGCCAACGCATCCGCGGTCTGGTTCGCGCGCATTTGGTAAACGGCGAGCATCGACCGCGCACGGCAGAAATTTCCCTGCGCCGAAACGTCGATCGCCCGCTGGAACGCCGTTCGCGCCGGTTCCGCCATGCTGCACCGATCGAACACGAGGCCGCGGTTGAACCAAGCCTCCGCGAACGCGCCTCCCGGCTGCTCGTTCGCGGCGGATTCGAACTGACCGGCGACGTCGTTGCACGTCCCGGCCACCCAGTCCCCGCGACCGCCGTTCGCTTCGTCGTGCTGTCGCATCGCGCGCGCGGCCGTCTGAAAACGGTTGTTGGCGACCGCAGAGACCGCCTGTCCCGTGCCTTGCGTACGTAGCACGGCGCCACCGGACGAACGCGCCGGGTTGGCGACGGGTCCCGCCGCTCTTGCCGCGCCGCCGCCGCACCCTGCAGTCAACGCAGCGGTCAACGCTGCGACGCCCACTGGAATCCATTGATTGCGTTTCATGGCCTTCGCTCTCACTCCGTGTCCCGCGCTCGCACCCAGCGAGCTGAATCAACCGTTTGCCACTCGACTGCCCGCGTCCATCAGTTCGCACGTCGCGCGTGACGCGCCCCGTGCCCGGATCAATGCGCTCCGCCGCCCGAAGTCCCCGCACCTGGCGTGCCCGGCGCGTCACTCGTGTCCGCGTTGCCGCTCAGCGCGCCACCGCTTGCACCGCCGCTGCCCTCGGAGTCGTCCTCGCCCTCGCCGACCTGGTAGAACGGCCGCGCCAAAGCGGGGCGCGAGAACAGTAGATTCGGCTCCATGCGGATTTCGTCGGCGAGCGGATACTGTCGCCGATCGATCTGATTGAGACTGCGTTCGCACAGCTGCGACCACTCGTTGAACCAGTGCACCTGCGTGGACCGCGTGATGCACGCCTCGAAACCGGTCTTCGCAAGCGTGATGAAGATCTGCGTGTTCTCGTCGCGCATCACGTTGTACGCGTCGAGCAGATCGGGGTTGCGCCGGATGTCCGGCGGCACTTCGGCGTTGCGGATGTAGTTGGCAAACTGGAAGAACATGTCCGCTAGCCGCGCGGCGCCGGCGATTTCCCAATTCGGAACGTGCATGCCGATCACCTGCTGGTACTGCGTCGACGCGTCCTCTTGCAGATAGCGCCGTTGTTCCACGATGAACGGGCTCAGTGTCCGAGTTTGCCATGCGTCGTATGCCGCGCGCGTGGCCGCACCGTGGTAGGTCGGCAGGCGCCGTGCCGTAAATCGTCGGTACAGCGTCTCCGCGAGGTAGAACCGCGCTTCCGCCACGCCGTCGCGGGTGCGCTCGATGGCGTCCGCCGATTCCGCCCCGAGTTGCTCCCGGATGCGACCCTCCCCGGGAGCCGCCGCGCGCGGCGCCGTGCTGGGCGTCCCGGCCGGTGCAGCCGGTGCTTCGCCCCACGCGGCGACCGCCGCTCGGAAGTACAACTGCGCGTGGGTCTCGTCCTCGAGATTCCAGTACGCGCGACCCAGCGCGACGTTGCCCTGGATCTGCTGGTCGAGCGTGCCCTGCCGCGCGTACCGATTCACGAAGCCCGTGTAGTGCCGAACGACTTCGCCCCAGGCTGCACGAATCTGTCGCTGGCGCGAGGCACGATCGGCATCCGTGCCGCCAGTCACGCGCGCGAGGCGCCCGGCGCGATCGATGAAAATCTGCCCGATCGAGAAAACGACGGTCGCCGCCGCACGCCTGCGATTGGGATCCGTGCCGAAGTATCTAGCAAATTTCTGCGAGTTCTCGAGTGCGTGCGCGTCCTCACCCAACCCGATGCGGAAGATCGTTGCTTGGCGAAGCGCGTCCGCCGCTTGGTTGACGGCTTCAGGATCGGCGCGCGTTGCCTCAGCGGAATGGTCGTGGACGTAGTCCGCGTAGCGTTCGTAGAAGTCCGACGCGCGAGAGAACACTTGGATGCGGTGGTAGTTGCCCGCAAGTCGGAACAACGCGCGCTGCGCCCACTCGCTGTTGCACCGACTGTTCGGGCCCGTCTGTCCACAGCGACCGACCGGCGCGGGCAGGAAGCGATCGACGAGGACTTCGCGGACGCGCATCGCGCGACCGAGCAGGTTCGCGGCGTCGAACTCGATCGCAGCGTTGTACAGAATTTCGTCTGAACGAACGTCGGCGTTTCGCAAGCACTCCGGGTGCACACGAATGATGTCCACGTACGCTCGGCCTGCCTCGAGGAAGCGGCGGGCCGAATGGAGCGATTGTGCGCGCAACCGGAGCGAGTCGCACTGGAGGCGATCCATTCGGCTGCAGAAGTCCTCATGCGAGCTTCGCGCGGTCGCGCTGCAGAACCGCTCTTTCATCCGCGGAACTTCGTTGGTGAGTTCCATGATGCATTGCGGACGTGCAGGGTTCCACTGGCTGCCCATGACGTTGAGCGCGTCCAGGTACAAGTCCGCGGCGATTTCTCGCAGGTTCTCTGGGTCGGGTGCTGCCGGGTCGCTGAACGCGATCTCACGGAACAACGTGGACGACTCTTCGAAATGGTTGGCCACGTAGTGCATGTACGCGCGACGGTACCGAATCGTGAGGAGTGTCGTGCGAAGGTCCGCGTCCGGCGCTTCGCCGCTTCCGGCCGGCGGGGTCGGCGCAACGGCCGGCGCAGGCCGGTTGCCCGCGGGACCGCCGCCCTCGATGTGACCCTGCGAGAAGCACACGTAGCGGGTGAACGCGCGGAGCATGCCCGTCTCCCCCGGGTTCAGTGGGCGAGGCGCGAACCGTGAGGCGTCTACAGCCGCGGGCCCGCGCCGACGGGCGCCGCCGGCCGCCGTGTCCGCTGCGGCCGGCGCTTGGCCGACGTTTCGCGTGCGCTCGTGCGACTGGGTGCCGAGCCTCCGCGTGAAATCGTCATTGTAGCAAAGAACGGCCTTGTACGAGGCGTCCTCCGTGAACTCTCCGGACGGGTTCATCTCGACGACGCGGTCGTACGCGGGGCCGCACTCCGCGAAGTTGCCCTGGTCGCGGAGGATGTCCGCCGCGTAGTACGCAATGCGATAGCGCGACGGCCAATCGGGACGCTGGTAGTCCGGGTACGTCACCTGATCGAGGTCGGGGAACCGCTCGAGCAGGATGTTGTAGAGCTGCGCGACGCGCGTCATGGTCTGCGGACTGCGCGTGCCGCGGGTCTGCACTTGTCCCTCGGCGGAACGTCCGATGGCCTCCAGGTGCCAGTGCGAGGCGACGTCGAAAATGATCCGCGCCGCATTGTCGCGACACTCGCCGCGGACCGCGGGAGATCGGCCCGAATTCGGTTGCCCGTACGCCGCGTACACGTCGAGCAGGCGGTTCATCTCCACCATCTCTTCGTCGCGACGATTTTGCGCGACGAAAGCGCGAGTGACTTGCGCCTGCCACCGACAGAACCGATCGCTGGTCGATCGGGATTCCATCAGCTGGTGGTACACGGCAATCGAGTTCGTCCACTGACCGTTGTCGTTGTAGAGTTCGCCGAGACGCTCGAGCATTTCGAACGCGTTGTTTTCGTCGGCACCGTACCGCCGGAAGGTGTTGAGCGTTTCGCCCGTTCGCAGCGGCCGGGTGACGCCGTAGACCTGACCGTACGCGGACACCAACTCGTTGCGCGCCGATCGCATGAGCGACGCGTGGGACGGCACTTCGGTGTGCTGCCGCGCATACTCGATCACGTCGTAGAAACGCTGGAGCGACTGGTCGAAGTTCGACAAGTTGAAGTGCACCCATGCGAGCTTGTACATGGCGTACGCACGAACCTGGTTCTCGGGCGTATCGATCGCCACGACCCGTTCGTAGAACTGCCGCGCCTCTTCCATCGCGCCCTGCTCGAAGAAGAACTCGGCGAACGACAGGTACGCGTTGGGAATGAATCGCGACTGCGGGAACCGCCGGATGAGCTCGAGATAAACGCGCCGCGCGTTCTGTTGGTCTCGCGCGTCCTGGTACGCGAAGGCCAGATAGAACAGCGCTTCGTCCAGTCGACTGTAGTTGTTGTGCTCGACGACGAGCGTCTCGAACGTTCGAATCAGCTGGCCGCGGTAGTTGCGGGCGTTCGTCAAGTGGGTCGCCTGCTCCCGGCGCAGTTCCGCCACGCGTCGCTCGTTGTGCTGAGCGTTGGCTTGGAAGATCGTTTCGTCGAGGTCGCGCCCGCGTCCGTTTTCGAGCGAGCTGAGTTCCTGAAGGCTCTCGGCGAGTCGCATCAGCACGTCGGGACGGTGCGGATCGTTGCGCGGTGTATTGCGTGCCAGCGTGGCGGTCAGCTGTACTTCACGCAGCAGCAGCTCTTCGGATCGGCGCTGCAGGTTGCCGCGTCGACGCGCCGTCGCTTCGTCGAGTTGCACGGTCGGCGCGCCCTTCTGGCGCGCGGCCTTCGTGCGTTCCTCCTGCACGGCACGCGCTGCGGCCGGAGGCGCCGTTCGGGACACGCCACCGAAGCGCACCGCGTTCGGCGGGCACTGTCCGGCGGCGGTGGCGTGATCCTGCGGTATGCAGACGTTGGGCCCCACGGCAGCGACGCCGGGTGTGGGCGTCGTCGGCGCAGCCGGTGCGGCCGCGGTGGTTCCGCTACCTCCGGCAGCACCGCCCGTGCGTCCGCCGCCCGCTTGCGGACGCTGCTGCGCCAACGCAAGCGAAACACCGAACGTGATTCCCAACGCAACGACCCAACGCGTCCTGGCGAACGAACCGCGGTTCATCATCTCCTCCGTCTGCGCCCGCCCCTATGGAGCGGCGGGCTCATCGCACATTGACCAAAGCCCCGAAGTCGAACGTGTCGAATAGACTCCACGACACGCGCCACGTTCCGGCGGCAAGCAAGCAACCCCGACGAATCATCGACCACAACGTGACGCGACCTGCTGGCGGTAGAAGCCCAGTTCGTCGCGCCAGTACTCGCCGTTGAACGGCCAGAGATAGTGTTCTTCGTCCGCAACCACGCGTGCCGCCTGGGACTGCGCGACGGTCACTTGTTGATCGCGCATCTCTTGGGAGAGTGCGCCGCGGCGTGCGTTGTAGACTTCGATCAGAATTGCGGTCGACTGGTTTTGCAGATCCTGCAGCTCGTCGAGCAACCGTTGATAGCGACCCCGCGCGAGGTCGCCGGCCTGATCGATCGCGAAGCTCTTCGCGACCGAGATGTCCTGCAAGATCCGCTGACCGATCGAGCTGTTTCGGAACGGCGCAGGCATGCCGTTGAGTCGTCGCTCTTCGGAATCGAGCTGCGCGACGTACTCGATGTTTCGCAGCAGCGTTCTGTCGCCGAGGGCGGTCTCGACGATGGCCCGCACGCGATTCGGCACGTTCGCGTGACCCTCGCGCACGTCCTTCAGGAATCGGAAGAAGCTCGCGTTGTCCTGGTACTGCTGCAGATAGCGCTGCAGTTCCGGGCGCAAGTCGCCGAAGCGTTCGTTGAACTGCGCGATGACGGTTTCGGCGTCGTCGTACTGGCAGTTCGAGAAGAAGATCACGCTCTTGAGAATCAGCGACTCGGGATAGTACGCACGAGAGAAGAATGGACTGTTGAGCGTGTGAATGTTGCCGAGGGCGCGGGCGTAGTCCTGCTGGAGGAAGTACGCCCAACTCTCCTCGAACAGCGCGTCGAGCCAGTACTCGCTCGCGACGTCGACCCGGTTCCACGCTTCGATCGCGGAGTCGTAGTGGTGCGTCGAGTAGTAGATGCGAGCGAGCTCCATCCATGCGAGGTCGCCCATTCGCTGGACGTCCTCGACGCCCTCGACGCCTTCGTCGAGCGCGCGCTGGATCTCACGGAATGCTTCCACCGCGGGCTGCGAATGATGCGAACGGACATGCGAGATCCCCTCGAAGAACCGCGCTTGGACGTAGTAGCGGGATCGCCGCTGCACCTGACGGAAGAGTGCGATGGCTTCGTCGAAGTTGCCGTCGTTGTATTTCGCACGGCCGAGGAGATAGAGGAGCTGGTTGTAGAGGTTCCGGCTCTCGTTGTTGTTGAACTGCTGGAGCTGTTGAGCGCTGTACCTGCCCACGCGACGGATGATGTCCGCGGGCTCCGGGAGTTGCGTCGCGAGCTGCGCCAGCCACTGCAGCGTGGCGTTGAAATACAAATGGTTCGGGTGCTCGACGATCTCGTCGAAGACCGCGAGCGCCGATTGATAGAAGCGCATGTGATACAGGCACTTCCCGAGGTGGAACTGCGCGCGCTGGATGTTCGCTTGCGCGTCCTGCGTCTCGCCCTCGACCACACGCTGGAACTGCACGGATGCTTCCTGGTAGCGCTCCTGTTGGTACAATCGCAGCGCGTTCGCCATGGCCTCGGATGGTGGGCCATCCTGCGGCGCGGCGGCTTGCTGCGGGTTGTTCCCGCCGGCGGCCGTGTCGTCGGTCGAGAAGTTCATGTCCGAACCACGGCGCTGTGCCAACGCCGTTGCGGAAATACCGCACACCGTTGTCATCGCAACGACCGCCAACAGCCACTTCGACATGGCCCACCGCCTCATCGTCTGCCTCGCTTCCGTTCCGACCGGGGGATTCCGGGTCGGCCGTTTGCCCGAACGGTCCGGGCGGATGAGAGAAAGATTCGCGCGACAATCGTCTGCGAGCTCCCTGCGAGACGCACGCTTCCGCGCCCCTCGATCTGCCTCTGATCTTCAACGAATTCGCTCAAGTTTCGAGCCGCGTCCTTCAAGCCGTTACGGCGCCGCATGCCATCGCGTTGCGCCCGCGCTGTCAAGCCGATCGTGCATGCTCCCGGATTCGCCCTCGAATCCGTTCGCGGCGACCGTCGCGGATGCCGTCAACCAACCAAGAAAGCCAAATCTTGCTCAGGCGGAACGTTACAGTCACGCAACACGCGGAGGCTATGCGGCCGACGGTTGGCTGTCAAGCTCGGACCGACGACGAAAACACCACGTGGACGCGCGATTTGAGCGCGAGCGGCGTGACGTGCGCGCCGGACGAAGCCCTCGCTTCGCACCGCGATATGCGCTTGACGACCCGAGAACGCGCGGGCTAGCGTCGCGCGGCATCAGGCGAAAACCCGCAGGGAGTCACGTCTCTCGGGCGGGCGACCCTGCGCGGTTGGCGCGCGAATTGCTCGGGAACTCAGCGGAGGCAAGTACAAGAATGAACCGGGTACTCCTGCTAGGGACCATCGCACTCGCCGCGCTGCTGTCCGGCTGTCCGGCGACCGGCGTCGGCGATCCGTGCGTACCGCAGCACCCCGTTTTCACGGGTGCGCCCGGAGAACACGTCTGCCCGGCGGGAGGGCCCGACTCGGCCTGCTTCGTCGGTACCGAGGTGTACATCGAGACGCGGTCGCTCCAGTGCCGCACCCGGGTGTGCATGGTCTACCACTGGGACGAGTTCACCAACATGGATGAGCGCAACCGTCGAGTGTACTGCACCTGCCGCTGCGGCGGTCCGGGCGATCCATCGCAGTTGTGCCAGTGCCCCGACCAGTACGTGTGCAACACGGTCTTCGTCGCGGGCGAGCCGGGAATCCAGGGCGCGTACTGCATCCGAAGCGACACGGCCGGCGACGGCGGCACGTGACGGTGGGCGGCGCGCGTGGCGAGTCCACGGCGTGACCCCCCGCGTGGGCCGTCCGCGCCGCTGACGACCACTGCAATCGGCCGCGCTGCCGAGCGCCGCGTCGGCGAATGGCTCGAAGCGCGCGGACGGGTCGTCCTCGGCCGCAATGTGCGATTCGGACGGGACGAGATCGACATTCTTGCGCTCGACGGCCGCACGGTGGTCCTCGTGGAAGTGCGGACGCGCGCGGACGACTCGCGGGGTCATCCCCTGGAAACGATCGACCGACGCAAGCGCGATCACCTTCGACGCGCGGCCAAGCGCTACGCGCAACGCAACGGAGTGACCGATGTACGGATCGACGTCGCGTGCGTGATGGGCGACGAAATCGACTACGTCGAGAACGCGGTCGACTTCACCAGCACATGAGCACCGCTCGGGCCCGGCTCTTTCGTGCCCGCATCCGTCGAGCCGCTCGAGGCTGTCTTCAGCAGCGGGAATCCGAGCGCCTCGCGTTGCGCGAGGAAGCTCTCTGCGCACCGCGAAGCGAGCATGCGCACGCGCTTGATGTACTCCGCGCGCGCCGCCACCGAGATCGCTCCGCGCGCGTCCAGCACGTTGAAGTGATGCGAGGCCTTCACGCAGAAGTCGTACGCGGGAAGGACGAGGCGCTCGGCTGGCGTTGCAACGTAGCCCCACTCGAGTCGCGCACCGCCTTTCTTCTGCTCGATCCTCCGCTCCTCGAGCGTCAACAGACGGCGGCACTCGCGCTCCGAGAGATCGAACAGCGTGCGGTGGTACTCCGGATCGGACCGCTCGAAGTTGTACGTGCTCCACTCCCACTCCGCGCGTTTGGCGATCTCGCCGTAGCGCACGCCCGGGCTCCACGCGACGTCGTACACGTTGTCGACGTCTTGCAGGTACATCGCGATTCGCTCGAGCCCGTACGTCAGCTCGCCGGACACCGGACGGCAATCGATGCCACCGCACTGCTGAAAGTACGTGAACTGCGAGATCTCCAGTCCGTCCAGCCAAACCTGCCAGCCCAGTCCCCACGCTCCGAGTGTGGGCGATTCCCAGTCGTCTTCGACGAAGCGGACGTCGTGCTGCAGCGGATCGGTTCCGAGCATGCGCAGCGATTCGAGGTATTGATCCTGGATGTCGAGCGGTGACGGCTTGAGGATGACCTGGAACTGGTGGAACTGTTGCAGCCGGTTCGGGTTGTCGCCGTAACGTCCGTCGGCAGGTCGTCGCGACGGCTCGACAAACGCGACGTTCCACGGTTCGGGCCCGAGGGCGCGCAGAAACGTCGAGGGGTTGAACGTGCCGGCGCCGACTTCCGAGTTGTACGGCTGCACGAGCACGCAGCCGCGGCGCGTCCAGAAGTCCGACAAGCGCAGAATGAGTTCCTGAAAATACATGGGCCGAGTCGAGCTAGCGCGGGCGCGATGCGATCGTCAATCCGCGTCGGAATCCGAAGCGCTGCTGGCGTCCGGCTCGTCGCCGGACGACGTTCCCGACGCGAGGATCGCCGTCGGCGTTTCGCTGGACGTCGAATCGGGCGCCGCGTCATCGCCCAACTCGCGAACGAGCGTTGCGCTGCTCTCGGCAGTGAGCTCGGTGAACTCTCGCAGGGTGGGAAGGTCTCGAAGGGACTTGAGTCCGAAGAACTCGAGGAAATGCGTCGTCGTGCCATACAGCACGGGGCGGCCGGGCTCTTCCTTGCGACCGAGGACGCGGATCAGGTCGCGTTCCAAAAGCAATTTCAGCTGCGAGCCGGAATCCACGCCGCGCACGTCGTCGATCTCGGGGCGTGTGACCGGCTGGCGGTACGCAACGATCGCAAGGGTCTCGACTTGGCCGCGCGTGAGCCGGACCGGCTTTGCCTTCAGCAACTCGCGCACGAATGGTGCGTTCGCGGCGCTGGAACGAAACTGCCAGCCCGTCGCGATCTCGTCGAAATGAACGCCGCGGTCTTGGTAGTCCGTGCGCAACTCGTGGAGCAAGCGGCGGACGTCGCGCACGTCGGCGCGCGCGAGTTTCGCGAGTTCGCCCGAAGAGATCGGGCGATCGCTGACGAACACCAGACTCTCGAGAATTCCCTTCAGATGGAGCTCGGAGACCGACCGCGGCGCAGTTCGAGCCGGACCGGGTCGTGGTTCGGCGCCGTCGTCGTCGTCGGCGTCTCCCGTGTGCGAGTCGCCCGCAGCGTCCGACGCATCCGAGGCGTCCGACGCATCCGACGCGAGCGCGTCCAGGTCGGCGGTCGACGACAGCGTTTCCGGTGACGTGGGATCGACATCGATCGGGGTCGACCGTTCTCGCCGACCTCGCTCGGCGGCCGGCGTCGGTCGTCGTTCCTTGGACTCGTCCGTGGGGGGTTCAGCCGACATTGGACAGGGGCGGCGGCGACTGGTCGTCCGACAGCAGAAGTGTGATGTGAATCGGCTCCGCAGCGCCAGCCTGATAGAGCTTCGTGATGTTCATCCGGGTCATTTCGAGAATCGCGAGGAATGTGACCACGATGTCCGCCGTCGAGACATCCCGCGCAAACAGGTCTTCGAACGCCGCCGAGCGCGGCCCGCGCAGCTGATCGATCAACTCGTTGATCCGTTCGGAAATGCTGACGCGCTCCGCCATCACCTCGTGCGCGAGCGAGATCCGCTTCTTCGTCGCGATTCGCTGCAGCGCGTCGATGAGCGCATACATCGGAAGTGCCGCCAGCGGCGCAGTCTGTTCGTCGGCGTTCGCGAGGTCCGTTCCGCGGAAGAACACATCTCGCCCGGCCACGCCTCGTGACGCGAGATCCTCCGCGGCCGCTTTGAACTTCTGATACTCGAGCAACCGACGCACCAACGCCGCACGCGGATCTTCCTCGAAGGCATCGATCCCTTCGAGCGTGAGATCCTCGGTTGGCGGCGTGGGCAACAAGTCACGGGACTTGATGTGCGCGAGCGTCGCGGCCATGAGCAGGTACTCCCCCGCCTGGTCGAGATCCAGCACCTGCAACACTCGAATGTACTCCAAGTACTTCGTCGTGATGAACGAGATCGGGATGTCGAAGATGTTCAGCTCGTGCTTCTGAATGAGGTGCAGCAGCAGGTCGAGCGGCCCCTCGAACGCCGGGAGCGCCACGCGATACGCAGCCGCATCGAACGGAAGCGAGGGCTCCGGCTCGCTCACGGCGACCCGAGGATCCGAAGGATGAGGTTGGCCAGGAAGCGGATCGGCGTCGTCAACAGCAAGTCGCGAGCGGGCGGCAGCATCAGGATGCCCATCAGGATGAACCCCGAGTAGGGCGCAATCTTCGCTTGGAAGTCGTCCATCGAGCGCGGCGTCAGTCGCGATCCGTCGAGCGGCGCGATCGGAATCAGGTTGAATACGAACAGGCCGAGGTTCATGAGAAACATCGACGACAGCAACTCCATCAGACCCGCATTCGCGCGAATCGCGTGGCCGCCGAATCGAGCGACCGCGGCGGCCACGAACGCAAGAAACAGGTTGGACAGTGGCCCGGCGATCGCCACGAGCATCATGCCCGCGCGCATGCTCATCGTGCGTCGGAACCGCAATGGATTCACTTGCACGGGCTTCGCCCACCCGATGAGCGGGACCGCGGTCAGTGCCCCGATCGCGGGGATGACCAGTGTGCCGACCACGTCGATGTGCGCCATCGGGTTGAGCGTGAGGCGGCCCTGACGCTCCGGCAGGTCGTCGCCGAGGCGCGTCGCGACGAAGGCGTGCGCGAACTCGTGGAACGAGAGCGACAGCACCATCGGCACGAGCATCAGTACGATGTGGGCGACGTCCACTGCCCTCGCGGGCTACCACCGCCGCTCGGCCCGAGCAAGCGGGGCCGCTCAGCCGCGGGGGTGAAATCGTCGGTGCGCGCTTCGAAGATGCTCGGAGGTCACGTGCGTATAGATCTGGGTCGTCGAGATGTCTGCGTGTCCGAGCATCGTTTGCACCGACCGGAGATCCGCCCCGCGCTCGAGGAGATGTGTCGCAAACGAGTGGCGAAGCTTGTGGGGCGAGATGGGCTTCAGGATCCCGACGCCTCGCGCGTACTGTGCGAGGAGCTTCCAGAACCCCTGACGGGTCATGGCGCCGCCCCGGTTCGTGAGAAACAACGCGGCGCTCGTTCGGCGCGACGACCACGTTGGGCGGACTTTTTCGAGGTACTCGACCACGGCGGCGCGAGCGGACTCGCCGAACGGCACGAGACGTCGTTTGCCGCCCTTGCCCAAGATGCTGACGAACGACTGGTCGAGGTCGATCTCGGCCACGCGAACGCCGACCAACTCGCTGACGCGGAGGCCGGAGGCGTACATGAGTTGGATCATCGCGAAATCGCGGCGGCCGCGCGGCGTGTCCCGCGGCGGCGCCGTCAAGAGGTTCTCGACGTCCGCGAACGAGAGCACGTGCGGCAGTTTCCGCGGAAGTCGCGGCGTGCGGACCAGCGCCGTCGGATCAGCCTTCAAGTGGCGCTCGGCGAGCAGAAATCGGAAAAATCCACGTAGCGCGCTGTGCTTTCGGGTTTGCGCCCGCGCCGAGATGCCCTGACGCGAGAGCGAGACCATCCAGGCCGCAACGTCTCCTGCGTCGCACCGTGCGAGCGCGCGGCCCGACTGCCGAAGAAACACGAGAAACTGCACCAAATCGCTGGAGTATGCTTCGACGCTCTTGGGTCGAAGGCCGCGCTCGACGCGAACATGGTCGAGGTACGCGTCCAACCGTAGGTCGTCGTCGCTCACAGAAATCAAGCCTAGGCGGTCGCGGCCAAGTGGTCACGTTCGTGGCACGCGCATTGCGCGGCTGGGTTCCCATGCCGTACAGTCCCGGCCCTGTCATTCGTAGCAGCGGGCCTATAGCTCAACCGGTAAGAGCATCCGGCTTATAACCGGAAGGTTCCGGGTTCGAGTCCCGGTGGGCCTACCGGGGTGGGGCGTGATCGAAGTCCCTGACGCAGTTCTGGAGGATCATCGGTGCAGGAAACGCTTGAAGCCTTGGAAGAACTTGCCCGAATCGATCTCGGGTTTCGACAGTTGGAGATCGAGGTCGACGAGTTGCAGAAGCGGTTGGCCGCGCACAAAAGCGATGTCGAACGGATCCGGGAGCTGCTGGAGCGCGAAAAGACTCAGAGCGGCGAGGCCGAAACGCTACGGACGCAGTCCTTGCGGGACGCGCAGGACATCGGAGAACGGCTGGCGCGGTCCGTCAAGCGCCAGCAGACGGCGCGCAACGCTCGCGAGATGGAAGCCCTTACGCGTGAGGTCGAGGTGCTCCGGCGCGAGCGTGAAGAGCGGATCTCAAAAGCCGGGGAGTTGGAAACGGCGGTTGCGCAGATGCGGGAGTCCATCACGAAGCACGAAGTGGATTTCGTCGAACTGCAAACCGCGCTCGGCGATCAGGAAGCTACGATCCGCACGGCACTCGACGACGTCGCGAGGCGGCGGACCGATCTGCACAAGAGTCGCGAGACCGTCACGGTGCGGGTGCGCGCCGAAGTGCTGCGGAAATATGAAACGATCCGCGAACGGCGCGGGACGGCCGTCGCTCAAGTGTCCGACGGCATTTGTCGCGCATGCCACGTCCGGCTGCCGCCCCAGCTCTTCATGCAGTTGCATTCGGCGAAACAAATTCACAATTGTCCAAACTGCCAGCGTATCCTGATGTTGCGGGCCGTCACCCTGGCACCGCCCGGAGCGTAGACGCGTGCTGAACGCCTGTCCGAAGTGCCAGCGAACGTTCCCGGCCGAGGACGCCGGCTTCTGTCCCGTCGACGCCACCAAGCTCGTGCCGGTCGAGAGCCTTCCGCTCGCGAAGGACGCCAACGACCCGTTCGTGGGACACACGATCGTCGGGAAATACGAACTTCGGCGCGTTGTCGCCGACGGCGGCATGGGACGCGTGTACGAAGCCCGTCAGTTGCCCGAACAGCGCCGCATCGCCGTCAAGATTCTGCACGCCGACGTCGCGGAAGACCCCGTGAACATCGAGCGGTTCCGACGCGAAGCGGAGACCTCGCGTGCCCTCGATCACACCCACATCGTCGATGTCATCGACTTCGCGCAGGAAGTCCCAGCGCCGGGGCGAGCCGGCGGGGCGTGGTACCTCGCGATGGAGTATCTGGACGGTGAAGAACTTCGCGCGCTCATCGATCGCGAGAAGATCATCCCAATGCCGCGCGTCGTGCGAATGATGTCGCAGGCCGCGATCGCGCTCGACGGCGCCCACGCGAGCGGCGCCGTGCACCGGGACATGAAACCCGACAACATCTTTCTCGTGCGCTCCGGCGTTGGCGATCTCGTGAAGATCCTGGACTTCGGCTCCGTGAAGTTCACCAAGGGCCAGGACCGCGGTCAGAAGCTCACGGTGATGGGCACGACGATTGGCTCGCCGTTCTACATGTCGCCCGAACAAGCGCAGGGCCTGCCCGACCTCGACCACCGCGCGGACGTGTGGGCGCTCGGGGCGATTTTGTACGAGATGACTGTGGGCAAAGTGCCGTTCCAGGCGCCGTCGGGTCCGCAGATCTTGTTCAAGATCCTGAGTGACGAGCCGATGCCGCCGACGTTTGCAAAGGACGACGCGCCGCCGCAGCTCGACGACATCGTGACCAAGGCGCTCGCGAAGAAGCGGGACCTGCGATACCAATCGTGCAGCGCGCTTGCCGATGCGCTGGGGCACGCGTTCGGGCTCCAAGGGACGCACCGCGACTGGGCCGTGACGAGCGAGCGGGACCTCGAGAAGAAGATGCATGCCGCGAGCGCCGCGCCGAGTCCGCACGCGGCGCCGGTGATGCAGCCGATGGCGATGGCGTTCCCGAGCGCCAACGCAGCACCGGCCCCTGCGTCACACGCCGCGGCGACTCCGCAATTCGCGATGTATTCGCCCGGCGCTAGCTCGAATTCCATCCCGGACGACTACAACCCCATCAAGAAGGCGCCGGTCGTGCTGTACGCCGCGATCGGCTTGCTCATGCTCGCGCTCGCGATCGTCAGCTACTTCGCGTTGAGATGACCGAAGGCGCCAACGCGGACGAGCCGCGGCCGCGCTTTCGAGCCGAGCCGGTCGAGCCCCGCGCGCGACCATCGCTACCCCCTCTCGCGCGTGCGCGCGCAGAACCCCCGCGCGGACCGCCGACGACAGGAATCGTCTGGGGAATGCGCCCGCACGAGACGCGCCGGACGGCGATCCTCACGGGGTACCTCTTTGTCGCAAGTTGCGTCTTCGTCCTCGGGCGGATGCTGCGCGACGCGCTGTTCCTGAGCCACTACGGGGCGCGCGTCTCGACGCTCTTGCCATTGATGTTCATCGCGTATGGGCTCTCCAGCGCGCTCGTCGCCGTGCTGTACACGTACGCATCGACGCACTGGTCCCGCACGCGATTCGTGACGGCATTCTCACTCACCGCCGCTGCGGGCTACGCGAGCGTTCGTGTGCTGTTGCCATACAACCCACCCGGACTGCTCGCAGCCTTCTACGTGGCGTCCGAGGTCGCCGGCAATCTCACGCTTGCACAGTTCTGGTCGGTCGCGAACGATCTGCACGACCCGCGTTCGGCGAAGCGACTGTTCGGACTGATCAGCGTCGGCCGAACGCTCGGCATCCTCGCGTGCGGTCTCGGCGTCGGAAGCTTCGTGCGCGAAGTCGGCACCGACAACCTCTTGCTCGTCGAAGTGGCGCTGCTCTGCGGCCGTTCGCGACGCGATCTTCCAGGCCGACGCCGGACGACGCGCCCGCGGGGTGGAACTCGCCGAGAATGTCCTCCCGGTCGCTGTACGCACGCGCTTCGTGACCCAGTTGGATCGTTGGTGGCAGCTGCGCCGCGCGTCGCCGCCGGCGCCGATCGTGGCCAACCCCGCCGCCGCGCGGTTTCTCACTTCGCTCGCGCGCTGCCCCGAGCCGTTCGGACGATTGCTGGCACTCGACGGCGCCATCCTTCGCGAGACGGCGCTGGCGGGAGACGACGTCTCCCGACTCGTCGGGGACTCGGACCCTGCAGTTCGCGAGATGGCCGCACTGCACGCCGTGTCGTTCCAGTCCGAGGGTTGGAGATCCTTGCTCGAATCGTTGCGCGGGGACGCCGACGTGCGCGTTCGAGCGTACGTTGAGTATGCTCTGGCGACCGGTCGCACGGGAATGTCGCCGGCCGATGACATGTACACGACGCTCGAAAAGGTGCTTTTCCTCCAGAACGCTCCCCTGTTCGCGGACGTCGCGCCCGAACAGTTGGTCTCGCTGGCGCGTGTCGCGGAGGTAGAACGCGTGGCCACAGAGCACGTAGTGTTCAAGGCCGGAGATGCCGGTGACGCATTGTTCTTCGTGATGGAGGGCCGCGTGTGCGTCGGCGGCGATGCCGGTGTCGAGGTCGGCGTCGGTGAGATGTTCGGCGAAATGTCCGTGCTGGACTCCGCGCCGCACGTTGCAACCGCGCGCGTCGTCGAGGACGCCGTGCTCATGCGCATCGCCCGCGAAGACTTCTACGAGGAGCTGCACTCGACCGCGGAGATCGCCGAGGCCGTGATTCGCGTATTGGTTCAGCGCCTACGCTCGAGCGCGCGGAAACAATCCGAAGCAGATCAGTAGGGGTTCGCCGACACGAAGCCGACGGATCGTACGCGGCGGGGTGCCGGGCGCGGGGTCGCAGCAGGACGCGGCGCTGCGGCGGCGACGACCGGCGCCGGGCGAACCGGAGGCGGCGCCACGACTCGGCGAGCGGGGGCGACAACCGCGGCGGCGACAGGCGCCGGCACGTGCGCCGCGCGACGAACCGCGGGCGCAACCGCGACTGGAGCCGGCATCGCCGCGACGGGCGGCAGTGCGATGGCCGCAGCGGGCGTCACGGCGACGGGCACCGCCGCGAGCGCCGGCGGTGCGGCAGCGGTTGGCATCGCGGCGGCGGGCTGTTCAAGTGGGGGCGGGGCAATCGGTGCAGCCGCAGTTGGGGACTCCGCAGTCGGCGATGCCACCGGGGGCAGGGCTGTAGATCCAGCGGTTGGCGTCGGCGCGTTCGCGGCGGCGCTCGCGGACGTCGTGATGGCCACGGTGGAGCGAGACGGCGACAGCGAGAAGTACAAAATACCCACGAGCAGGAGTGCACCGCCGCCCATCGCCGCAAACAGTGGCGCACGGCTCTTTTGCGTCGGAATGTCGAACGACTCGTCGAAATTCACGTCGAACCCGCCCCGGGTCGCTTGCGGCTTCGCGACGGACGGCGTCGACGGAACGGCTCGCGCCGCGGACGTCGGCGGCGGCGCAACCCCAGGGGGGGAGACAGCCGGTGACGTACCCGAGTGCGCAGTCGACGTGAGCGACGCGTCCATGGACCCGCCCGCCAAGCCACCCAATTGGGCCGCGACCCCGGCCGGGGCAGCGCCGAAGCCTACGGCCGTTGGCCGAATCGCCTCGTGGTTCACCCGGGCTCCCGCTTCGCCCCCCGCGACGTCGAGACCCACCTCCCACGACGGCCGGATTGCATCGGCCAGACGTTCGAGATCTTCGACGGTCATGGTTCCGGCACGCCAGACAGCGGCGGGACTCGCGGCAGCGGTCGTTTCAGACATGCGTGCTCCGAGGACGAGAGGGACTTCATGCTACCCCTCGGCGCGTGGCCCCGCAATCGTCGCGGTCGATTTCTCACGTTCCGTAGAATTTCCGAGGCCCGGGAGCTAGATTGCGCGCGCCATGAAGTGCCCCTACTGCGGCCACCTCGAGAACAAGGTGATCGACTCGCGACTGTCGCAGGGCGCGGAAGTCACGCGGCGTCGTCGTGAGTGCGCCGAATGCACACGCCGGTACACGACGTACGAGCGCATCGAAGAATCGCTTCCGCTCGTGGTGAAGAAAGACGGCCGCCGGGAACCGTTCGATCACTCCAAGCTCGTGTCGGGATTGCAGCGGGCGTGCGAGAAGCGCCCGATTTCCGCGGAGCAGATCGCGGGGCTCGCGGACGGCATCGAGCGGGAGCTGGCCGACGGCGGCGAGAAGGAAGTTCCATCGGCCCTCATCGGAGAGAAAGTGATGGGGCGGCTGCGCGAGGTCGACGAGGTTGCGTACGTGCGGTTTGCCTCCGTGTACCGCTCGTTTCGGGATCTGCAGGAGTTCATGGACGAACTCAGCGGACTGCTGCGAGGCAAAGGGGACAAACCGCGTGCCTGACGACGCGCCAGTCGAAGACGCCGCGTGGATGCGGCTGGCGATCGGCAATGCCCAACGCGCGCGCCCGTCGCCGAACCCGCCCGTCGGTGCCGTACTCGTGCGCGACCGTGCGAAAATCGCCGACGGCCATCACGCAGGACCCGGCGGACCTCACGCCGAGGTCGCCGCGTTGCAGCGTGCGGGTGAATCCGCCCGCGGGGCGACGATGTACACGACGCTCGAGCCATGCAACCACGATGGACGCACGCCGCCGTGCACCCGGGCACTGATCGATGCGGGGATCCAGCGTGTGGTCGTCGGCGTCCGCGATCCGAATCCCCACGTGCACGGCCACGGAATCGAAGCGCTGCGCGCCGCAGGTGTCGTCGTCGACGTCGGCGTCGAGACCGATGAATGCGACGAGGTGATTCGCGCATGGCGAAAGCACGTTCGGTCGGGGCGGCCGTACGTCACCCTGAAAGTGGGGATGTCCCTCGACGGTCGCATCGCCACGCGAACGGGGGAAAGCAAATGGATCACCGGCACCGCCGCGCGACACGACGCCCATGCGCTCCGCGCTTCGATGGACGCGATCGTCGTGGGCGCAGGAACCGTGCGCGCCGACAATCCGATGTTGACCCCGCGAGACGTCGAGATTCCCGCACCGGGGCCGCCCGCGCGCGTCGTCGTGGACACGAACGCGATGCTCGGACTCGAGTCGCAACTGGCGCGAACCGCCCGACAATTCCGCACGTGCGTCGTGCACTCTCGGGACGCCGACACAGCGCGGCTCGACGCACTCGACCGCGCGGGATGCGAGTTGATCGCGGTCGACGGCCGTGAGCACCGCGTGGATCTCGACGCGGCGATGCGCGAACTCGGTTCGCGGGGGATGGTGTCGGTGCTGGTGGAGGGCGGCGGGACCCTGCACGGGGCGTTTCTCGACGCTGGGCTCGCGGATGCGCTGGTGTGCTATGTCGCCCCGATGCTGATCGGCGGGCGCGACGCGGTTCCTGCATTTGGCGGCGTCGGCATCGCGGCGCTGTCCGATGCACATCGGTTGGAACGAGTGCGAGTGGATCAGGTCGGGGACGATTGGCGAGTGCGCGGAGAATTCTCGGATGTTCACCGGCATCATCACTGACGTCGGCGTCGTCGAGTCGCTCGCACGCTCGGAGCACGAGTCGCGTCTCGCGATCTCGTGCGCCTACCCGGACATCATCGCCGGCGAGAGCGTGTCGGTGAACGGCGTATGCTTGACAGCGATCCGCGATGGGCGAGGCGCATTGGAAGCCGTTGCGGCGGCCGAGACTCTCGCGCGCACGACGCTGGGGTCGCTCGCGATCGGCGCGAGGGTGAATCTCGAGCGCGCACTGCAGGTCGGGTCGCGACTGGGCGGGCACCTCGTGGCCGGACACGTGGACGGCGTGGGCGTAGTCGATCGCGACGAACGCATCGGCGACGCGCGTCGCTGGACGATCGCTGCACCCCCGGACGTCCTGCGCTTCGTGGCGACCAAAGGCAGCATCACCGTCGACGGCGTGAGCTTGACCGTGAACGCGGTCGACCCCAGGTCGTTCGCGGCAATGTTGGTACCGTTCACGCTGGCGGCGACGACGCTCGGCGGACTCGTGCGTGGCGCGCGTGTGAACCTCGAAGTCGACTTGATCGCGCGCTACGTTGCGCGATTGATCGAACCGCAGGCGGCGGACGCGCCCGTGGACCTCGCGCTGCTCGAGCGCGCCGGCTTCGTGAAGAAATCGTAGGAAACGACATGGCACTTCAGGGCAGTTTCGACGGGCGAGTGCGGCAAGCGATCCAGGAGATCGAAGCAGGGCGCATGGTGATTCTCGTCGACGACGAGGATCGAGAGAACGAAGGGGATCTCGTGCTCGCAGCCGACCGGGTCAATCCGGAAAGCGTGAACTTCATGGCGACCCACGCGCGTGGGTTGATCTGCCTGACGTTGACGGAGGACCAGGTTCGACGCCTCGGACTCGCGATGATGGTCGACGAGAACCGTTCGAGCCGATCGACGGCGTTCACCGTGAGCATCGAGGCGCGCGAGGGCGTCACGACGGGGATCAGCGCGTTCGATCGCGCCCACACGATTCGCGTGGCGTCGTCGCCGAGTGCAACCCCAGACGACATCGTTGCGCCGGGACACGTATTTCCGCTGCGAGGAAAGCCGGGCGGAGTTCTCCAACGCACGGGACACACGGAGGGCTCGATCGACCTCGTCCGCCTCGCATCCCTCGCGCCGGCCGCGGTGATCTGCGAGATCATGAACGACGACGGATCGATGGCACGTCTGCCGGACCTCGAGCGCTTCGCCGAGCGTCACAAGCTGCACATTCTGACGATCGAAGACCTGATTCATTTTCGCTTGCAGCACGAGCGACTCGTCAAGCGCATCGCGACCTACGCGTTCCGACCCGCGGGGTTCGCGGCGACATGGAACGCGCACGTGTACGAAGCCATCGAGTCGAAGCAATACGTCGCGCTCACCCTCGGGCAGCCGGACGCAGACCGTCCGACCCTCGTGCGAATGCACCGCGGATCGCTGTTCGCAGACCTGTTCGCGCCCGAGGGCGGCCCGCTTCCTGGCGGCATCAGCGGCGGCGTGCACCTGAACGAATCGATGCGTCGAATCGAGGCCGACGGCTCCGGCGTCGTCGTGTACATCCCGCCGGTTCGCGCAGACGTTGCCGCGGAGATTCGGTTGCTCCAGGAGCGCGGCACCCGCCCGGTCGCCGCTGGACGGACGGGCGATGGTCGACCCCCGCATCGCGACTTCGGGCTCGGCGCGCAGGTGCTTTTGGACTGTGGATTGCGGCGCATACGCATGCTCACGAGCAACCCGCGAAAGTTCGTCGGACTCGCGGGATATGGGCTGGAAGTCGTCGAGCACATCACGATCGGGGCGTCATCCGCCGGGCGCGCGTAACGCCGCGGTCACGCGCGCCGAACCCCGGCACGCGCAACGACAGCGCCCCCATTGCAGCCGCCGCGCGGCAACGGGTATACCCTGCAGCATGTCCGACGCCGCCAAGCCCACCGTGATCGAAGCCGGCTTCCACGCCGCGGGACTGCGATTTTGCATCCTCGCGAGCCGGTTCAACCACTTCATCGTCGAACAACTCGTCGAGGGCGCGTTGGACTGCATTCGGCGTCATGGCGGCACCGACGTCACGATCGTCCGCGTTCCGGGGTCCTGGGAAATGCCGGTGGCCGCCAAACAGCTCGCGTCGTCGAAGAAGTTTGACGCCATCGTTGCCGTCGGCGCGGTCATCCGCGGTGGCACGCCGCATTTCGACTACGTCGCGGGCGAAGCGACCAAGGGCCTCGCGCAGGTCGCGCTCGCATCGGGCGTGCCGATCGCGCTCGGAGTGATCACCACCGACACACTCGAGCAAGCCATCGAGCGCGCGGGCACCAAGATGGGCAACAAGGGCTGGGACGCGGCGATGAGTGCGATCGAAATGGCGAACCTCCTGCGCTCGCTCGCCGGTCATGGAGCCTGACGCGCCCGTCGAGCGCGAGTCCCCGGCGACGCGTGAGATCGGACCTCGGCGCCAGGCGCGGGAAGCGACGTTGCAGATACTCTACGCCCTCGACGTCGCGGGGAGCCCGGGGAGCGAGGCAGTCCCCGATGCGTTGCGCGACTATTGGGCCCACATGGAAGGCCCGGCGGTGGGTCGGGCGTACGCGGACGCGGCGGTGCTGGCCGTGACGACGCAGCGGGACGCGATCGACGCTGCGATTCGCGCCGCAAACTCACAGTGGCGGTTGGAGCGCATGAGCGTCGTCGACCGAAACGTACTGCGCCTCGCGGCATGGGAGATCGGCTTCGGAGGTGAAGTGCCCGCCACGGTCGCGATCGACGAGGCCGTGGATCTTGCGCGGCGCTTCGGCAGCGAAGAATCGCCGGCGTTCGTCAATGGGGTACTGGACCGGCTCGCGCGCGACGCCGGCAAGCTGTAGCGAGAATGGAACTTCGGTACGAGCGACTCGCTCTCGCGAGCATGGACGCGCTGCGATACGAAGCTGTGATCGTTTCTTTCTTCGAAGACGAGCGGCCGCTCCGCGGTGCGGCGGGCCTATGCGACTGGCGAATGTGCGGCGCACTCTCGCGCGCGATCGTGTCCGGGGCTATGTCCGGTGCGTTCGGTGAGCAGACCTTGGTGCCCTCGCAGGGGAGGCTGACGTTCGACAAGATCGTTCTGTTTGGGCTCGGCCCGCGCGCGGAATTCGGCGAGGCGCGGTACACGAGCGTAGTTCGCGCCACGGCCGAATCGCTGGCGCGCCTTCGACTGCGAAACGCCGTCGCCGCGCTGCCCGGACGCGCGACAGGCGAGGTCGGCCCGGCGGACGCGGTGCGCTGGCTCCTCGCCGAGACCGCGGCAGACGTGGCGATCGACGAATTGGTGCTGCTCGACGAGCCAGACGCCAAGCGGCTGATGGCGCCCGTCGTGGAAGCCGAGCGCCGCCGACTTCGCGCCGAGCGCGAACTGATCGAAGACGCCGAGGGCTAGAGCAACTGCCGAGTCTTGATCTCGGCATAACGCCGCACGACTTGCGGCGTCATTTGGTCGGGATGCACGTCGAGCACCAGCACGCCGGCGTTTTTCATGTCCCGCACGAGCTGTTCACGCCACGCGATCGCCTCGGCCGCCGCCGCGCGCACGTACGCGTCACGAGGATGGGTCATCGGCGCGGTTGCGAGCGTGTCGATGTCCCGGTCACGTAGGAGCACGCACAGCGGGAGGTGCCGTGGGAGAAGTCCGCGCATGAGCGCACTCAATCGTTTCGCGGCCGAAGCGTCCAACACCTGCGTGAACACGACCACGAGCGATCGCTTTCGCGCACGGGATTTCAGGAACGTGAACGCCGCTGTGTAGTCCGCTTCCGTCAGTTCGGGCTCGAGCGCATAGATCGACTGGATGATCTTCCGCTCGGTCGCGCGACCCGACGCGGCCGCGACGAACTTCCGTGGTTGATCGTCGAACGTGAACAGCCCCACCTGGTCTCCACGTTGCAGCGCGACGTGCGACAACATCAGCGTCGCGTTCAGAGCGTGATCGAGGAACGACAGTCCCTCCGCTTCGCCCCGCATCGTGCGCGCGCAGTCCAGCACGACGAGAACACTCTGCTGGGTCTCGGTCTGGTACTGCCGCACCATCAATTCTCGGTTTCGCGCGGTGGCCTTCCAGTCGATGTGCCGAAATTCGTCGTCGCGAGCGTAGAGTCTCAGGCGCTCGAATTCGCTCTCGCCGCCGCGCATGCGGAGCGAACCCGTGAGCCGATCCGCCCGGTCCTGGCGCGCCCATTGGTCGTAGGTCCGGACGGCCACGACGTCGGGATACACGTTGATCTCGTCGAAGGCCGCAACACGCTCTTGTCGGCGAGCAAACGCGCCGCGCGCACCGTACCGAACGAAGTGATCTCCCAGTGCGTACGCGCCTCGCCGCGTCGGCCGCACCGAGTATCGAACGACGACGCGTGCGCCGGGGGCGAGATCAAATCGGGCCGGCAGCCCGGTCGCGTCGGCGTGCGGGAACAGATCGTCGTTCAATTCGACAACCAGAGAACGATTCGAGCGATTCTTCACCCGGAGCGAGACCGGATTCGGCCGGCCCACTGCGTATACGTCGGGCGTCTCTCGCGTGATCTCGAGCGCGTGCCGCGGAATTCGGAACCACTCGACGAGTGCGAGCAGAACGATCAGCCCATCGCCGCCGAGCGCGACCCAGCCCAACACCGGCCAGACGAACGCCGCGAGCGCAAACACCATCGGCACGCCAAGGGCCGCCAGCAGCCAGCGTGTGGGAAGCCAGCGACCGTGCGCTCGAGCGCGCTGAATGGCGAGCGATGCGCTCGACGGCGCAATGGACGCGCGCGTGCTGCGCACCGGCAATCGGTCGCCCGACGCGGTCACGACAAGCGAACCTGCGGCGCGGGCGTCTCGCGGAAGATTCCCTGAACGCAATCGTCCGCAGAGATCCCCTGGATCTCCGCGTCGGGATGCAACGTGAGACGGTGGCGCAAGATGGCCGATGCGAGGGACTTCACGTCGTCGGGAACGACGAAGTCACGACCGTCGACCGCGGCAAGAATCTGTGCGCAACGCAGGAGCGCGATGGACGCGCGAGGCGATGCGCCGATCTGGATCGAGCGGTGCTCGCGCGTTCGCCGCACGATGTCCGTGATGTACGCAACGACGGCGTCGTCCACCCGCACGCTGCGGACGACCGACTGCATGTCCGCGATTGCCGCGGCGTCGAGCAACGTTCGCAAGCCGACTCGGTCGATGTCGCTCGCGTCGAAGCCCTGAAGATAGTACCGGAGCAGGTTCTTTTCGACTTCGACGTGCGGGTACTGCACGAGCAGCTTCACGAGGAAGCGATCGAGTTGGGCCTCGGGCAGCGGGTAGGTGCCCTGCGACTCGATGGGATTCTGCGTCGCAACGACGAAGAATGGCGCGGGGAGCGGCCGGGTCACGCCGTCGGTCGTGACGGTGCGCTCCTGCATTCCTTCGAGCAACGCGCTCTGGGTCTTCGCCGGCGCGCGGTTGATTTCATCCGCGAGCAGCACTTGCGTGAAGATCGGCCCCGGGACGAACTCGAATGCATCGTTCTTCTGGTTGAACACGCTCGAACCCGTCACGTCGGACGGCATCAGATCCGGCGTGAATTGAATTCGCCGAAACGTGCAGCCGAGCGAAATGCCCAGCGTACGGACCAGGAGCGTCTTCCCGAGCCCTGGCGCGCCTTCGAGCAGCACGTGGCCCCGCGCAAAGAGCGCCACGAGCGCGCCGGTCACGATGTCATCCTGCCCGAGCACCGCACGCGCGACCTCGCGTCGAACTGCGTCGAACTTCGTTGCAAACTCTGCCACCTCCACGTGTGCCTCCCTGCGGTCGTTCGTCTTGTGTGCAACGCGCGCGGACTACAGCCGGCGCACCCATTCGTTGAGCTTCTGGATCAGTACCAAGTCGACGCCTTCGTCGCGCTTTGCGGCCGGGTCGATCGTCGCCCCCTGGATCGCCTCGAGCGTGGCGCTGACATCGTCCGACGTCGTCCCGACACGGGCCGCGATCACCTCGGCGAGGCCGGCCTGCGAAGCGATCGAGCGCTCACGGAACCGCTCGGTGACGAACCCAGCGTACGTCATGAGAGCCGCTCGCGACGTCCGGGCGCGGCCGTAGAGCGTTCCGAGCGCGCGAACGTGCTCTGCGAACGCACGTCGACGGACCACGTCGCGGTCGCGTGGCGTTCCGAAGTGCCGGCCGACCAAGAGGTAGAACAGCGCGACGATCAACAAGACCTGCAGGACGAGCGGAAGCAGTCCCGCTTCGGACAGGGAGCGCAACGGATTGCGTGATTCCCCTTCGACGGTCTCCACGAAGTCGATCGGTCGACCCCCCGCGAAGCCGCGAATCATCGCGACCACGGCAGCCGGATTGTCACCGACCGCGAGCGCTCCATTCGTGAGCAATTCGGGCGATGCGAACGCCAGGACGCGACCGTTGCCGCGCGGTAGCCACACCACGTACGGCCTGCCGGCGGCCACGGACGCGGCAACGCCCTGCGCTTGGAGGGAGGCGCCGAACACTGGCGATCCTTCGGGAACTTGCGCGTGAAGGGACCCATACGTCTCCGACAGCTGCACGTCCGTGCCCGCGGATGCCGTGCCGTCGAGCGGCGCACCGATGTCCGTTCCCCATTCAGTCGCGCCGCCGCCCAAGATCAACGCACCGCCGCGATCGACCCACTGCAGAACGGTCGCACGCGTCTGGCTGTCCACGCGGTGCATTTCCGCATCGAGGAACACGACCGACGTTCCGCTGGCGAGGTCGCCGAGCGGGTCGCTCAGCAGACGCGCGGACAGTCCTTCTTGCACGAGCAGCTCGCGGACCGCACGGTGTCCGCGTGCCGAGTTTTCGCGGCGTCCGAACAATCCACCGCCACCGGAGCATGACTGGACGCCGCCGCCGAGCAGGACGACCAGCGCCCACACCGTGGCGGCGCGCACGATCGGTTCGACGTGCGGTCGCAGCCGCTCGAACGCCTCGGACGTCGCCGCCCGACCGCCGTACTTGACGGTCTCGACCACGCGCACGGCGTCTCGCAGCGTGGAGCGGAGGTCGTCCGGCACGCACTCGCGGACGTACTCACCGTTCGTGCGGGACGTCTCGATGTGAATCACTCCGCGTTCGTCCAGGCGGCGCAGAAGTGACGCGAACAGCAGGTACAGCGCCTCCGCCCACTGTCCACTCGCGTGCGCGGCGAGCGCCCGGTCGTACAGATCCCCCGACGGCGCGGACGGGATCGGTGCACTCGACGGACGCTCGTCGTCCGTGTCGGGCTTCACGTCGGACGACTCCGTCTTCCGGCGTGCACGCACGATGCCTCGCACGATGAACCACAGCGCGGCCAGCGCGAGGATTGCAATCACGCCAATGAACGCCGTTCGCGCGGCGCCCGCCAGCCCGACGAGCGACGGACCACCGCAGTTCATTGGCGGCGCCCGCGGATGGTCGCGGAACTGCGTGAGCATCGCGTCGCACGCGCGACGAAACTCGGGGCAAGCGCTCTGCGGCCCAAGGTACGCGCAATACGCGAGCTCGTCGGGACCCGGTCGCCGCTCGGCGTCGTGGCAGAATGGGTACGCGCTCCCGCGGAGAATGGCGCGCGCGCGTGTCTGCGGCGTCGCGGTTTGCGCGTGGCTGGACGCGGCGGGCAGCAACAGCGCGCCCGCAACGAATACCGCTCGGTGTGCCATGCGGAGATTCATGCGGCACGACGCTCGGCGAGTCGCTCGGCGAGACCGTGGAAGCGACGCTGCAGGTCCCAGCCCTCGCGTCGGGTTCGCACGTCGAGATAGCTCATGTACCGAACGCCCGCGCATACGGGAATGCTCGCGCAGAGCCCGACGAGCGCGTACGGGCTGCCACCCGTGTTCCACATCGATTCGACGGGCAGTCGGAGATCGAGCAGAACGCCGACGGTATTGCGCAGGCCCACTTCGGCGAGAACGACGCAGACGACCCGAATGAACGCGAGCAGGAACACGAGGCCGAGCGCCCGGCTGGAGTAACCGAATCCAGTTCCGAGCCGGCGGGAGCGACGCATCGCGCCCGCGCCGGTGCCCTCGAGCAGAACGATTTCCGACGCGAACACCAGCGCGGGGGCAGCCCACAGCCACGGTACGACCAAGAGCAGCACTGCGAGGGACTGGAGAAGCGCCGCACCGAGGAGCACCAACGAGTACGGTACCAATCGGCGGGCGAATGCGCGGGACACCTGACGAACGCCTGCGTCCGATCGAAGGCCCAGTTGACCCGAAAGAATCGTAAACGGTCCCTCGAGAAATGCGGAGAGCGCGAGCGCGATCCACCAAAGGATCTCCCAGTCCACTCGCAGCCATCGTCGAAGCACGTAGAGCGTTACGAATGCAGGCAACACGTAGGCGACCGCCACGCGGGTGTACGCGCCGGCATGGATGGCCATGAATCGCAGCGCGAGATCGCACGATTCGAGCAGTCCGCGTGGACGCAACACGACGCGCGCATCGGGGACGGCCTTCATGCCGACGAGCCCCGGGCGTCCTCGGCGCCAAGGCCTTCGAGAACGCCGGCCGGCGGCGTGACGGATTTCGAATCGTCCCGTCCCGCGAACGCGAGGTACGCGACGACGGCGAGCGTCAGCGCCGCGCCGGACGCCAACTTGATCGGAATTGGAAGCGCCGATCCCGAGTAGTTTCCCTCGATCAGCGCCGCGATGAGAAGCATCACGGCCGCGCCGAGGACCAGTCGCAGGATCTCCGGGCCCTGCCTCCGGAGGGAGCCGAGCCGAGTCTCGCCATGCGTGCGCACGAGCGACATGCCCATTTGCAACCCCGCGGCGCCCGATATCACGATCGCGGTCAGCTCGAACGGCGAGTGCGATGCGACGAACGACAGAATGTTGTCGCCGTGGCCGATGCGCACGACGTAGCCGAGCACCACGCCGATCATCACGCCGTTGAAAACCAGAAAGAACACGCTTCCGAGGCCGAAGAAGACGCCCATCGCAAAGCAGCGAAATGCGATGCCGACGTTGTTGTAGACGTAAAAGCCCGTCATCAACGCACCCTCGCCCGCGCCGCGTCCGCCACCGTAGCGGTCACCGAAATTGTCGGCCGCCTGTGCGAGCGCGCTGGCCGGCACGACGCGCTCGGCGAAGCCCGGGGACACGATCGCCCCGACGATCCCGAGAATCATCGGCACAAAGAACAGCACCGACGCCGCGGTGAAATACCCCGAGCGACGCCGAAGCGTCCGCGGAAACTCGCGCGAGAGAAAGTTCCACGCGACGCGAATGCGCCATGGCGGTGCCTTGTACAGCAGCGCGTGGGCGCGAGACGCGAGTCGCTCGAGGTGTGCGAGAAGGTCGTCACCGAATCGGGAGCCCTCGGCGCGGGCAACATCTGCGGAAAGCCCGCGGTACAGCGCCGCGAGCCGGGAGATCGCGAACGGGGACATTCGTTTCACGCCCCGGTCGCGAGATTCGCCGAGCAGTTGGTCCAGTTCGGCCCACTCCGACTGGTGCGCGATGATGAATTCGTCCTGGGTCATCGCGCGCTCGCAGGCAGCCCTGGGATGGCACCCCGCGCGGCGGCACCCGCCAGGCGAAGCGGTTCCGATGCGCGGAGATAGAGAAGTGCCAGCAGACGGACGGGATCCGAGTGCCAGTACCCGTGGCGTCGAGCGAGTCCCGCGGCGACGGTCGCCGCGAGTTCGGCGGAGAGTTCGGGGCCGAGTTCGATCGCACGTCGAAGAAACGCCTCGATCGCGCGGAGTTCGTCGGCATCGAGCACGACGCGCATCGGCAGCGTGCGGGCCTCGTCCGGCGTGGGCGGCATGACGTAGAGCGGCGTCGCGACGGTCAGCCGGTCCTCGACGACGACCATCGTCCCGGCGACGAGATCACCCAGCCGGCGGAAACGCGGATCGATCAACATCGACACGACACCTGCGAGGTAGCCGACGGGCAGCAGGTCCGCCGCGCGGACGAGGTTTCGCAGCGTCGCGTCGACAAGACCGATGGGCTCGCCACCGTCCTTGACCACGCGCAGCGAGAACATCGCCTTGCCGGGAGTCTGGCCGTTTCGGAGCGCTTCGAAGAGCGTGAAGTACCCCCACTGGAGAGTGAACACGACCAAAAGAATCACACCGGTCATCGTCTTGTCCGCGCCTTCGGTTCCGCCGAGCAGGAACGGGATGGCGAAGATCGCACCGATCAGCGCCGCGGCGCCGAGGATGAACCCGATGATCACCAGGTCGACGAGGTGCGCAACCGCACGCAGCGATGGCCCTGCCAGTCGGTATCGAAATCGGATCTGCTCGGGAGCCTCGATGGCGACGGTGGTGTCGATCGCAGCGTCCGTCACGGAAGTCCTCCGCGGGACGGGCGGAGCAGAGTTTCCGCGATCGTCGCGCGCCGAGTCCGACGCGCGCGTTCTGCGAGGACGATCGCGCGCACGTCGTCGTACGCACGATCGAGCGAATCGTTCACGACGAGGTAATCGAAAATCGCGTAATGCTCGATCTCGTCGAGCGCCTTGCGCAGCCGCCGGGCGACGACTTCCTCGGAATCGGTTCCACGCGTGCGCAGTCGCCGCTCGAGTTCGGCCATCGACGGCGGCAACAGGAACACACCGACGACGTCTTGGTTTCGAACGCTCGCACGGATCTGTCGCGCACCCTGAAAATCGACGTCGAACAAGACGCCGCGATGCGTCTCGCGCGCCCGGGAGACCTGAGAAGCCGCGGTGCCGTACAGCGACCCGTGCACCTCCGCCCACTCGAGAAAGTCGCCGTTCGAGACCAGCTCGACAAATCGCGCGCGGTCGACGAAGTGGTACTCGACGCCGTCACGTTCGGAGCCTCGCGGCGCGCGGGTCGTGTACGAAATCGAAAGCGTCACATCGGGGAATTCACGAAGCAGGCGCTGGGTCAGGGTGGTCTTCCCCGATCCGGAGGGCCCGGCAAGGATGAGCAGCAAGAACTCGTCGGCCGGCACGGTCCGCGGAGGGTACCAGAGCCGTTGCCGCGGATCGAGAACCTCGGCGGGCGCCTTTCACCCCGCGCTCGTCACTCGATGTTCTGTACTTGCTCGCGCATGCGGTCGATCTCCGCTTTCAGTTCCACGATGGCAAACGACACGTCGGACCCGCTCGCCTTGGCCCCGACGGTATTTACTTCGCGACTCATTTCCTGCAGCAGGAAGTCCAGCCGCCGGCCGACCGCGTCCGACGCCGCGAGAAGCCGCTCGAACTGCATCCCGTGGCTACGCAGCCGCTCGATCTCTTCGGAAACGTCGGCGTTCGCCGCCAAGATCGCGATCTCCTGCTCGATTCTCACAGGGTCGGCGCGAAGTTCCGTCCCTTCGGTGAGACGTGCCACGCGCTCGCGCAGCCGCTGGCGTTGCCGCACCGCGATGTCCTGCGTGTGCGATGCGATCCGCGCCACCAGCGCGGACACGTTCGCGGCGCGCGCCGCAAGGTCGGCGTGCAGATGCTCACCTTCGGCCCGCTTCATTTCCTCGAGATGCACGAGCGCTCCCTCGAGCGCCAGCCGCAGCGCTTCACGCACTCGTTCGGGGTGCCCCTGGGCGGGCGTCGTGAACAGATCCGGAACGTTCGCGAGCAACGACAGCGGAACAGGACCGGGAATGCCCATCTCCGACGCAAGTTCCTCGAATGCGCGAAGCACGGACCTCGCTCGAACCTTGTCCAACTCGACGCCGCTGCCCGACTCGGCCGCCATCCACACGCACACTTCGACGCGCCCGCGACCGAGCGCGGCGCGCGCGAGTTGTTCGACGAACGCGTTGTGTTCGCCCATTTCCCGGGGAAGTCGGACCCGAATGTCGATGAAGCGATGGTTGACGGACCGAACCTCGAGTGTGATCCGCCCGGCTCCGAGCGGGGCGTCCGCAACCCCGAAACCGGTCATGCTCCGGATCATCTCAGGCGCTGAGCTTGCGATAGTGTTGGATCGCCTCGCGCAGACCTTCGCGCAACATGTGAGTCGGCTTGTACCCAATCAGTCGGTTCGCAGCGCCGATGTCCGCGAGGGAGTGTCGAACATCGCCGGCCCGCGGCGGTTCGTGTGTGGCGACGAGCGCGGCACCGCACTCTTCATTGATGATCTGAACCAATTGGTTCAGCGTCGTCCGTTCAGCGCATGCGATGTTGACGACCTCGCCGTGCACGTCCGCCGAGGCTGCGAGAAGGTTCGCTTGCACGACGTTCGCGATGTAGCAGAAGTCGCGGCTTTGCTCGCCGTCGCCGTAGATCGTGGGTGGACGGCCGCCGAGAATCGACGTGATGAATCGCGGTACGACCGCGGCGTAGTCACTCTTGGGATCTTGTCGAGGACCGAAGACGTTGAAGTACCGCAGCGATACGGTCTTCATTCCGTACAATTTCGCGAACACGCGCAGGTAGTGCTCGCCGGCCAGTTTCGAGACCGCGTAGGGCGACACGGGGTCCGGCGTCATCGTCTCGACTTTGGGCAGCACCTCGGTCTCCCCGTACGCCGCGGAGCTGGCAGCAAACACGAGCCGCTCGACGCCGGCCCGTCTCGCCGCGTCGAGAATGTTCATGGTGCCCATCACGTTCGCGTCATTCGTCGTGACGGGGTCTTCGACCGAACGTACGACGGACGGGACGGCCCCCTCGTGCAGGATCAACGCGACGCCTTCGACGGCGCGTGCACACGCCGAGCGGTCGCGGAGGTCGCCCTCGTGAAGATCGATCTTCCCCGCGAGGCGCGCGAGGTTCTCGCGGCGCCCGCTCGAGAAGTTGTCGAGGACTCGAACGTCGTCTCCGCGCGCGACGAGAGCGTCACACAGATTCGAGCCGATGAACCCCGCCCCACCCGTCACGAGCACTCGCACGTCGATGATCCTTTCACAGTCTCGGCGCGGCTACTTCTTGCGAAAGAGCGCGTCGAGTTTGGCACGAGCCTTCAGTTGCGCACCGTCGTCTGCAGATTCGCCATCTCTGAACGTGAAGAACGAGCAATGGTTGGTCGCCTCGCGCTCTGGAATGTACTCCGTGATGTGCTCCTTGCACTGGTTGTGCGCGCCCGGGTCCCAGTACTCACAGTTCTTGCAGCAGTGCAGGTCGGCGCCGCAGTGCGGGCACGTGTCCCGACGCTGCATTTTCACTTCGAAGACGAGCGCATTCTTGCACTTGTGACAGACGTGCTTCTTGTCTTCGACCTTCGGCATCCAGCCCATGGCCATTGCCCTCGCGCCTACTCCAAGCGCTGCTTGCGGCGGACCTGCTCGAGCACTTTTTGGTACTCGATTTCCCAGGCCTGCGTCCCCTCTTGCAGGTTCTTGATCTTCGCGCGCACTTCCTTGTCCAACTCGTCGTCCGCGGACATGTGCTTCTGCAGAATCGTCCGCATCTTGCGTCGCATCGTGAGGTCGTCGCTGAACACCTCGTCGACGTGTGGCGATCGCATCAGCATCTGAAGCAACTGATCCAGAATCCACGACACCGACTCTTCGCCGACACCGAATCCCTTTTGGTCGGCGATGGCTCGCTTCAGTCGCCCGAGATCACTCCGGTTGCCGCCAACGGCTTCCATCCGATCCTTGGCCTTCTCCGAGATCTCTCGCTCCATGCGGAGATACTCTTTCATGACACTCTCGAGATCGGCTTCGACCTCGCGGGGCGCGGTCGTCTCGATGTCGTTGTCGCCGGAAAGGGTTCGAACGATCTCACCCGAGATGACTGGGATTTTTCCGCTGAAGAGCCGCATGGTCCTGTGTGCAGCGGCGGCGTCCGTTCGCGATCCGCGCGCATTCACGCTACGACTCTGGCCGCGCGAGTGTCAACGCTCGCGACGGGCCGCGCGCGCGATTCTCTCGGAGCACTGGCGTCCCGACGATGATCACGCGAAGCTCGCGCGGTGGCGTCGCTTCGGGAACGTTTGGGTCTCGCCGTCGACCAGCGAGCCCCATGGATCGAAGAGCCCCACACGACTGCGTGGCGCGCGTTCAATGGCTTTCTCGAGGGCTGGCCGGCGCTCGTCGTGGACGTCTATGCGACCTCCGTCGTGCTGTTCGACTACGCGGGCGCGGGAACCGGCGATCGCGCGGCGGTCGACGAGGCCATCGATGTGCTTCGTGCGCGGCTGCCGTGGTTGCGCATCGGGTACTGGAAAATACGGAGTTCGCGCGAGACGCACGCGCGTGCGGGAACGATCTTGTTCGGCGCCGACTTGCCGCCCGACGAATGGATCGTCGAGAACGGCGCGCGCTACGCGTTTCGGCCGCTGCTTCATCAGGACGCGGGTCTGTATCTCGACACGCGAGAACTTCGACGTTGGCTGCGGGCGGAGATGCAAGACGCGCGCGTTCTGAACGCATTTGCGTACACGGGAAGTCTCGGACTGGCGGCGCGCGTCGCGCCCGCTGCGTCGGTGACGAACCTCGATCGGAACGCGCGATTCCTCCGCGTGGCCCGCGAATCGTACCGGCTCAACGGTTTGCAAACGCCACCGAACGAGTTCGTGTGCGAGGACGTACTGACGGCGACCGCTCGATGGCGCCGCACCGAACGACTGTTCGACTGCGTCATCGTCGATCCGCCCCATGTCTCGTCGACGGCCGCCGGACGCATCGACGTCGTCGGCGCGACGCGACGCCTGATCGACAAGTGCAAGCCGCTCGTCGCGGACGGCGGGCGACTGGTGGTCGTGAACAACGCACTCTACGTGTCGGGCCGCGCGCTGATGGACACACTGGACGGCGTCTGCGCTGACGGCTTTGCCGCGGTGGAACAACGGATCGATGTTCCGATGGACTGCACTGGCGCACTCGCGACGCGCGTTGGGTCGTTGCCGGCGGATCCGGCGCCGTTCAACCACGCAACGAAGATCGCGGTGCTTCGAATCCGACGTCGTGATCGACGGCGCGAATGAACCGACCGCAAACGCAGCGGCGCTCGGTCACATCTTGGTGTTGGCCGGCGGGACGGGCTCACCCATGGGAACGAGCGTCGGCTCGTCCCCGACCGCGGGCGGCGCAATCGTCATTCCGAGTCCGCGCCCACGCTCGGGATTGAGCGCAATTCCGCCGAACGTCGAGTCTCGCAACGTCGCGATGGTTTTTTCGAGCGTGCCCATTCGTACGCTAATTAGAGTGAATCGATCGCGGACGAACACTCGGCCAACGTCTCGGCGTCCGAGGCCGGCTTTTTCGCGCACGAACCGCGCCAACTCGCCGGCACGGACCCCGTCGCGCTTGCCCGTGGCCAGACGGAGTTCCTCCATCCCGACTTCGACGCTCTCGTCGTCGTCGGGGCCGTCCGCGTGGTGAACATCGACGCGTCGGGGACGCTCCACGGGATTCGCGGGTGCGCGCCCGACCGGCGCGGGACGCTCGTCGCGCCGCGGTCCGCGCGACCGCGACGACGACCCGCCCGTGGGCGACGTGAATGGCGGCTTGGCTGACGTCTGGGCCGAGGGCGTTGCGGGCGCCGCGGGTGTCGTGGGCGCCGTGGGACCGGGACGAGCGCGAGAGACGATCCCGGGCTGCGTCGGTGGATTCGATGCACGCACGAGTGCGTCGCGCGTCGCCATCGCGAAGAACTCCGTCAGCAGCCCCGCGACGAGGACATCGGCGGCGTCGTGAGCAATCAGTCGACGCGCGAGCGAGAGCGCATCGTCGCTGGGCTCACCTGAGAACGCTTCGCGCATCATCTGGATGCGATCCGCTTCACGTTGAGTATTTTCTTCGACCGCAGAAGGCAGAGCGCGTTCGATCGGCCGGATCGCGTAGGTGAGCCGCAGGAAATACAGATTGCCAACGTCGCGCGGCGTGATCAGCGAGATCGCAACGCCCTTCCGCCCGGCTCGCCCCGTTCGACCCGTCCGGTGGACGTACTGTTCTGGCGACTCGGGAAACCCATAATTGAACACGTGCGAGATCCCGGTCACGTCGATCCCGCGGGCTGCAACGTCGGTCGCGACGAGGTACTTGATCCGGCCCTCACGCAGCGACGCCATCACGCGTTCTCGGTCGTTCTGTGCCAGATCGCCGTTGAGCCAGTCCGCCGCGAATCCGAGCTTCTGCATCTCCCCCGCGGCGCGTTCGGTCTCTTCCTTCGTGTTGCAGAACACGATGGCGGCGTCGGGACGCTCGATTTCCACGATGCGCGCCAACTCACGGGTGCGATTCCCGAGCCCGACGAAGTACACGTAGTGCTCGACTTCGGTGGGCGAGACTTGATCCGTGGACAGCGAAATGAACTCCGGGTCGGTCAAGTGCCGCCGCGCAATTCGCTGGACGGACTCGGGCATCGTCGCGGAAAACAGCAGGCCCTGCCGCTTCTTCGGGAGCATCTCCATGATCGCGTGCAGCTCTTCCGCGAAACCCATCGAGAGCATCTCGTCGGCTTCGTCGAGCACGAACACGCGCAGGCCGGATGGGTCGAACGTTCGTCGCCGCAGGTGATCGAGCACGCGCCCCGGAGTTCCGACGACGACTTGCGCGCCCGCGGCCAGTTCGTCGATCTGCTTGCCAATCGACGCTCCGCCGTACACCGCAGACGTTGCGAGGCCCGTGTGCTTTCCGAGTCGTGCGAATTCGCCGGCGACCTGCAGCGCAAGTTCGCGCGTCGGACAGAGCGTCAGGACCTGCACGCGCGGCTCCGGCCGCACGATCCGATCGAGCAACGGCACGGCGAATGCGGCGGTCTTGCCCGAGCCCGTCTTGCTCTGGATGATGACGTCGCGGCCGGCGGCGATCAGGTCGAACGTGGCGGTCTGCACGTCGGTCGGCGTGGTGTATCCGACATCGACGAGCGCCCTGCGGAGCGGCTCGGACAACTGCATGGCTTCGAACGTTCGAAGCGGGAGACTGGGTTCGGAACTCATGGCGGTATTCCTGATGCGGCGGGGAGGGACTACGGCGCACTCGAGAGATCGAGCGCGCGTTCTGCATGCGGCGTGACAAGCACCTCGCCGAGGTGTGCGTGACCTTCCGCGAGATGGCGCCACAGCGTGAGCGACGTGTACGCGCGGTCTGCGCGCTCGCCCTCGCCGTGACAGTGCGGACGCAGCGCAAGCAATGCTTCGTCCAGTCGTGACAACTCGAGCCGAACGTCGGGCGCACTCGCTCGATGCGCGCGCAACCCGCCGTGTCCATCGGGACGAACGGCGCCGAGCACACGCGCGTACGATTGGAACAACGTCGAGATCTCGTCGACACACCGCCCGATTGCGTGCGTCGGCGCGGGGATCCGAAACGTCTCACGGTGCACGGCGAGTGCTCCGTACGCACTCAGTCCGCCGGCGATCGCGAAAAAGATCGCACCCACGGCCGCACGCTCGCGCCGGTACGGCGACCGTGGCGGTGGTGGCGGCGACGAATCGTCCTCGGCGGATTCGGATGCGTCAGGTGGGTTCGTGGGGGCGGCGTCAGTCACGCGGCGTGAATTGCATGGGCGGGGTGGGCTTTTGCGAGAATTGTAGGGCTTTTACGCTGTGTTCGACGGTTCGGTCAAGGCGCGTCGCCGCGGGGCGCCCAACCGCCGCACTCGGTTCGCTGCGTGGTCCGTCTTTGGCGCGATAAGTCGGGGATTCGCTATAGTGCGCCCACCGGAGGGTTGTGTGGCCGTACGACTTCGCATCGGAGAGCTGCTGATCAAGGCCGGGTTGCTCACGCAAGAGCAGCTCGAGACGGCGCTCGCGGAGCAACGCAACAGCGGCGGCAGCGAGCGGCGTCTTGGCCAACTCCTCGTCGACTTGAAGTTCGTGAGCGAAGTCCAGCTCACCAAGATCCTCTCGAATCAGTTGAGTGTGCCCTGGGTGTCGCTTCATCACATCGACTTCTCGCGTCAGCTGCTCAACCTCGTGCCGCGGGAAATCGCTGAGCAGTTCTGCGTCGTGCCGGTGTACGTGCGGCACGAGCGCAAGGCGGGCGATACGCTGTACCTCGCGATGGAAGACCCGACCCACGACGAAGCCATTCGACGTGTGACGGCAGCGTCGGGGATGCCCGTCAAGTCGATGATCGCGCCCCCGTCGGACATCCGCGGCGCGCTTGCCGCGTACTACGGCGCTGCGCCCGTCGACGCCGCGCCCGCGACCAGCGCACCGGCGCAGGGCAGTCACGTTTCCGCCGAGCCTCCCGCGCCGCCGATCGCGGCCAATCGCACGGCTTCCGCATCGGTCCAGCGCGGCGAAGCAGCGGCCGCGAAGATCGTGACCGAGAACGACGATTCGGAGGACCTCTCAATCGTCGAGGACATCTCCGACGACGTCGAGGCGACCGACGACGATGAAGCCGTCGTCGACGTCGAGATCGCAGCGGCGGACGTGACAGACCGCCTGCCCGTCGCAACGGCGTCCACGCCGCCCGAGACACCGGCCGTCCCCGAAGCCGCGCCCATTTCAGACGCGCCCGCGACCGCTCCCGCCGACGCACCGCCCGTGCAGCCGGCGGGGGAAGTCGTGACAGAGCCCGTCGCGCCGAAGCCGCGGCGGAAGGCCCCGCCAGGTCGCCCCGCGACGGTCAAGCCCGGGCCGCGAATGCTTGCGCTTACGTTTCTCGACGGCACGACGCTGCAGATTCCTGCGCAGAAGCGGCGGGACCGGCCGGCGGACGAACCGACGGAGCCGCAAGCGCCCGGCGACCACGAAGCGCAGCTCACTGCGCGCGATCTCGTGGTGGCGCTGCGAGCCGTCGCGCGGGGCGCCGCAGCGCCAGACGAGGCCCTAGGCGACGCGCGATGGGAGACGCTGTTCGCCGCGTTGCTGTCGGTCTTGATGAAGAAACAACTCATCGCGGACTGGGAATTCGTCGAAGCGTGGAAGAAGATGTAGTTGCCGCGGGCCGCCCGGTGGCCCGTTTCAGTGCGCGCGCGCCCAGTTGGGCCCCCATCCAGTGTCGACCACGAGCGGAACGCGGAGCTTCATCACGCCTTCCATCGTTTCGCGAACGATCTGCTCGACGCGGGTTCGTTCGGCATCGGGCACTTCGAACACCAGTTCGTCGTGCACCGTGAGAATCATGCGCGCGGCGGACCGCTCGGCACTCAAGCGCCGATCGACTTCGACCATCGCGAGCTTCATCAAGTCCGCAGCGCTGCCCTGAATCGGCGTGTTTTTCGCGATGCGCTCGGCTTGCGCCCGGAGCCCGCGGTTTTCACTTTGAATGTCCCGCATGAATCGGCGACGTCCGAGCAACGTTCGCACACTGTCGCCTGCGCGAGCCGCCACGACCGTGTCGTCGAGGAACTTCGTGAGCGACGGAAATGCCGCGAAGTATTGCTCGATGAAGCGCCCCGCCTCGGCCCGTGCGATTCCAAGCTGACGCGAGAGCGCGGCCTCGCCTTGTCCGTAGAGCACCGCGAAGTTCGTCGTCTTTGCGCGCCCGCGCATTTCCTTGGTTACCTGCTCTCTTGCGACGCCGAAGATCTCCATCGCAGTACGCGTGTGGATGTCCTCGTTCTTCTGAAACGCGTCGACGAGAATCGGATCGCGCGAAAGGTGCGCCAGGACGCGGAGTTCGATCTGCGAGTAGTCCGCGGACAGCAAGCCGTGTCCGGGCGGGACGATGAACGCTTCGCGAATTCGCCGGCCGAATTCCGTGCGAATCGGGATGTTCTGCAGGTTCGGGTTGTTCGACGAGATCCGCCCGGTGGCCGCGACCGCCTGCAGATAGGACGTATGAATTCGCCCCGTGCTCGGATGGACCAGCTCGGGGAGCGCGTCGAGATAGGTCCCTTTGAGTTTGAGAAGCGAACGATGCTCGAGGCACTTGGCCGGCAACGGGTGCTGCTCGGCGAGTTCCTCCAGCACTTCGTGGTCCGTCGAACGCGACGTCTTCGTGCGCTTGATGACCGGGAGTTTCAATTCGTCGAAGAGAATCGTCTCGAGTTGTCTCGGGGAATTGACGTTCCACTCGTGTCCGACGATCGCGATGAGTTCCTGCTCGAGTCGCTGCATCTCGCGACCCGCATCTGCGCTGAGCACGCGGAGATGTTCGACGTCGACGAGCACACCGAATTCTTCCATTCGTCCGAGCACGCGAGCGAGGGGCAGCTCGACGTTCGCGAGCAGATCCCACAGCTGGGCGTTTTCGAGACGCTCGCGCATGGGACGCCACAGTTGTTGCACCGCACGCACGGCGGGGAGTACGCGCCGGGACGCCGTGATGACGTCGATCTGGTCCGCGGAAGCGGCGGGCGTCTTGCCTCGGGACTTCGCAGGTGGGCTGCCCGCGCTGAGATCGAGATTGATCTCCGCGCGCGCGACCTCTTCGAGTTGGTGGTCGTGGCGTTCGGGATCGAGAACGTAGCTCGCAAGCATGCTGTCGAATGCAAACTCGTGGGCAGGTGCTCCAAACCGTCGCAACAATACGTCCTGGAGTTTGACGTCGTGGCCAAGCTTTTCGACGTTGGCATCCGCCATCAACGGCGCCAGCGCCGCGACGACTTCTGCGCGCGGCAACTGCGCAGGATCGCCGATGGTCCGGTGGCCGAACGGCACATACGCCGCATTGGCCGGATCCCATGCAATGGCGACACCGATGGCATCGGCCCGCATCGGTTCCGGAGACGTCGCGACGACATCGATCGTGACAACCCGCGCCGCGCGGCACGTGTCGACGACGTGCGCGAGATCGGCTGAGGTCGTGATCAAGCTGTCCTTTCGCGCCGTGGTCGCGGGCGAAACGGACGCCGAGACGGCTGGCGTCGCTGCAACAGGCACGCCTTCGACTGCAGCCGCGAGCCTGTGGAACTCGAGTTCGTGAAACAGCGCGCGCAGTCGGGTCGGATCCCACCCACCGTACTCGAGTTTCGCGAGGTCGAGTTCGACCGGCAGCGTGTCGACCAATCCCACGAGTCGATACGACAGGCGCGCGTCGCTTTCGTGCTTGGTGAGGTTTTCCTTCAGCTTGCCCTTGATCGCGTCGAGATGTTGATAGACGCCATCGAGTGACCCGTGCTCATGGATTAACTTCGCGGCGGTCTTCTCGCCGACGCCGGGCACGCCCGGGACGTTGTCCGACGTGTCGCCCATGAGCGCGAGCAAGTCGCGCACTCGCTCCGGGCCCACGCTCCATTTTTCTCGCACTTCTTCCGCGCCCGATACGCGGTTGCGCATGCTGTCCCACAGCACGACGTCGTCGGCGACAAGTTGCATCAGGTCCTTGTCCGCCGTGCACACCACCGTCACGAGCCCGTGCTTTCGGGCCTCGCGAACACAGGCGGCGATCAAGTCGTCGGCCTCGTAGCGGTCCTGCTGAAGGATCGGAATTGCATACGCCTCGGCGATCTCGCGGCAGCGCACCATCTGAAGGGAAAGATCGGGCGGCGGCGGCGGCCGGTGCGCCTTGTACTCGGGATAGATCTCCTTGCGCAGACTGTCGCCCCGCGAGTCCATCGCGATCGCGAGGTACCGCGGTCTTCGGTCGCGGACGAGGGCGTTGAGCATGTTCGCGACGCCGAAGGTCGCGTGCGTCGGCTCACCCTTCGAGTTCGAGAGCGGCGGCAGGCCGTGGTACGCGCGGAACACGTAGCCGGACAAATCGAGAACGTAGAGCGTTCGTTCGTCGCCGGGCGGGGGAAGCTTCGCGGGCATGCGGGCGGCGTACCTGCACACACGAGCGCGGGTCAAGGCAGGCCGTCACAGAGCACTCCAGCGTTGCTGCCGCGGGGTTCGCCGTGTTGCACTGCGGCTCGCACGACGCGGGCCGATGTTCGAGTCCATCTACAAGAGTGCGTGGCACAATCCGGTTTTCTTCGTGCTCGCGAACGCCATCGTGCTCAGCGCACTGGCGTTGTCCTGGCGTCGACGACCCCCGTTCGTCCGCGCATGGGCGCTCGTGTTCGCGATCGAGATCATGCTCGACGCGACACTCACCGGGGAGGCTTCTCCCATCGCGCGGCGGCCGGGACTGATGCAAGCCGCGGCAATCTCGTTCGTGATTCTGGGCGACTGGCGGTGGTACCTTGCCGTCGACCGATATGCTCGCGGCGCAGCTCCTCCGCGTTCGAGCGCGAAGTTGCTCGCCGAATCGTTCGCGTGGAGCATGCTCGTCCCGCTGGCGTCGACGGGCTGGATTCGACTGTGGCCGACCGTGTTCCGCGACTCGCGGCGGATCTTTCTTTCGTACGAGATCGCAATGCTGCTTCTCTCCGTGACATGGGGATCGGCTCGGCTACGGCGCGCTCGCCACGAGGCGGGTCCCGCGATCGCTCGCTGGATGCGCGCGCTCATCGTGTTCGAGGTATGCACGTACGCACTGTGGGTCGTTGCGGATCTGGTGATTCTTTCGGGACGCGACGCGGGGTACTTGGTCCGTCTGGTTCCGAACACGATGTACTACGCAGCGTTCGTGCCATTCGTCGTGTGGAGCGCGCCGCGCGAGGCGACCGCGTGAGACTCGTCCGGCTCATCGCACCGTTGGCGGCAGCATGGGCACTCGTCGCGTGCGGGCGGCCCGCGCCGGGGTCTCGCGCGGCGGGTACGGGGTCCGCGGCACAGGCACAGCTCGAATTTCGGCGCGACGGCCATGCACTGCGGTCGCTCACGCGCGCACAACTCGAGACGGGTGCGGCGGCCGAGGAATTCTCCGTCGAAGACCACTACTATCGTCGCGCAAAGCGCTTCCGCGCGGTCTCGCTTCGGCGCGTCCTAGAGATCGGGTTTGCGAATCGTGCTGAGAACCTGGTCCACGAGCAGTTCGTCCTGCGAGCGCAGGACGGCTACACAGTGCCCATCGCAGGCGAACGTCTCTTCGAGGACGGCGCATACATCGCCGTGGCGGATCTCGATGTGCCGGGCTGGGAACCGATCGGACCGCAGCACACGAATCCCGGTCCGTTCTACATGATCTGGCGAGGCGCAGCGCAACAGGACCCGGAAACGCACCCTCGACCGTGGCAACTCGCCAGCATCGAGATCGCGCCGTTCGAGGCCGCGTTCCCGCACGTCGTCCCGCCGCCCGCACCGCGCGACGGTCCGGTGGCACGAGGCTTCGCGACGTTTCGATCGTTTTGCATTCGCTGCCACGCGATCAACCGCGAAGGCGGGCGCGTCGGTCCCGATCTGAACGTGCCGCAGAGCATCGTCGAGTACCGGCCGGTCGAGCAGATCCGCGCGTACATTCGCAATCCGCTCGCGTTTCGCTACGGCGCGATGCCTCCCCACCCGAGCCTCTCGGATGCCGACCTCGACGGGCTGGTCGCGTATTTCACGGTGATGCGGGACCACAAGCACGATCCCGACGCGCACGACGCAGGCGCGTCACCGCCGCACGACGCGCCCTGAACGTCCTGGGCGCTGCACGTTCGGCGTGCCGGCGTGCTGCACGCCTTGCGGCCGAGACGAATTCATGATGCCGTTGGGGATGCGATTGCATTGGCTTGTCGTTCTGGCGCTCGCATCCGCGGCATGCGGATCGGGCAATGCTCCCGTTGATGTTGCCGACGCGATGGGCGTCGACGTCGTGCTCCCCGCAGACGTCGACTCGCCGGTCGACTCCATGGATGTGCCGACGCCAACGGACGTTCCGACGGGGACCGACGTCCAGACCGGTGCCGACGTTCCGAGAGTCAACAACACGTGCCGCGGTCCCGTTGAGCGCGCGTATCTGGCCGACCCGAGTCTATGCCTCGTTCGGTTCGCCACCGGACTTCGAAGTCCGCGTGGATTGGCGATCGCGCCGAATGGCGACCTATTCGTCAACGGCGCGGGATCGGTCAGCGTGCTGTTCGATGCTGACGGCGATGGACAGTCGGGCACCACCGAACGCGCGGCGTGGGGAAGTGCGTCGGGACTGAACCATGGAATCGCTTTCAGTCCGGACGGACGGTTCTTGTACGCATCGTCGCAGACGACGGTCTACCGGTGGCCGTACACGAGCGGTCAGCGCATGGCGGCGGGCGCGGCCGAGGTCGTCCTCAGCAATGTGCCGATGGGGTCGCACAGCACTCGCACACTCGCGTTCGATCGCATGGGACGTCTGTACGTCACCGTCGGCTCGAACGGAAATATCGACCCGAGTAGCGGAACCAACGCGCTGATTCGGCGCTTCACGATTCCAGCGACCGTGCCGGCCAGCGGGATCGCGTTCGCAACCGGGGAACTCTATGCGTCGGGACTACGCAACGAGGTCGGTCTCGCCGTGGATTCGAGCGATCGCGTGTGGGGCGTCGAGAACGGCGTCGACGGCCTCGGCGACAACGATCCACCGGAGGAAGTGAATCGCTTCGACAACGGCGGATCGCGCTTCTTCGGGTATCCGTCGTGCATCACCGTCGGTCGCGCGGGCGGTGGCGTCCCGACCATGCAGCGAGCGGACACGCGCGTGACGGGCGCGCTGCGACACGACGATGCGTGGTGTTCGATGGCCGCGAACAACCATGTCCCGGTATTTGGCATGCAGGGACATTGGGCTCCTCTGGGCGTGACGGAATACGCGGACGGTGTTCTGCCCGCTGCGTGGCGCGGCGACTTGTTCGTAGCGGCCCACGGCTCGTGGAATCACTCGGCGGGCGTCGGGCGGCTGATCGCTCGCCTCGATGTCCAACCCGACGGCTCCATCGCGACGGTGCAGGTCGTCGTCGCCGAGGACAATGGAACGGGTGGCTTCCGACAGAATCAATGGTCCATGCGTCCAGTCGACATTCGTCCGGGGCCGGACGGTGCGATCTACTTCACGGACGACGCCGGCGGTCGCGTGTTTCGTCTCGGCGCTCGCTGACCCGGATGGACGGAACGAGTGCTGCACTGTTGGCGTCGCGCGCGAACGCGTTGCCCGACGCGCTCACCGCGGAATTGGCGTGTGACCGACGAATCGAATTCTCGCCCGATGTCGCCCGCGGGCGATGGGTGACGACGGGCGTCGGGGTGTCGGAGGATCCCGCTCGATTTCTTGCGTTCGTTCTGCACGACACGCTTGGGCTCGATGCGCAGTTTGTCCCGCTGAGCGCGTTCCTCCTGGAGCGACCTCGCGGTGCGTGTCTCGTCGTCTTCTCGCAGGGTCTTTCGCCGAACTCGATGCTGGCAACAGAACAATCGACGGCGTTCCAGCGAACGCTCGTCGTCACCGCAGTGGCTCCGGACGTCGCCGAACACCCCCGAAGTGACTGCGCGACGCGCTTGCGACGCTCTGGACTCGACGTCGTCGTGCACGGTCCCGCCGACGAGTCGCAGTTGCTCCTGCGGGTCGTTGGCCCGGCCGTTGCGCGCCTGTGCGCTGTGAGAGTGGCCGACGCTGCCGCCGCAGCGCTGGGGCATCGTGAGCCGTTCGGAGAGACGCTCCGCCGGTCCATTCCGACCGCCGTCGGTGCCGCGACGTCGCGTGCGCGAGAACTCGTCACGAGGCTCCCGGCGCGCGTGCTGTTCCATCGACTCGCGTGGCTGACGTTCGGAACGGCGGGCGAGCTGGCGCACGGAATGCGTTGGAAATGGCTGGAGGGCATGGGCGTCGACTCCTCCGTGTGGGACGCAATGCAACTCGCGCATGGCCCGTTCCAGTCCTTCTATGATTCGACGGCTACGCTCGTCACGCTGGAGCCGGCAGCCCACGAACTCGTTCCCGCCGTGGTCGATCGCATCGAGGCGATGCTGGACCGTTCACGGCACAGCCTCGTTCGCCTGAGCAGTTCTCTGCCGGGCTCCCTGTGTGTGTTCGAGCACGACGCGCAGTGCACGCAACTCGTGCTGCACGGGTTGCAAGTCCAACCGCGCGACCTTCGCCATTGGCCCGGCAAGGGACGCGACAAGCCGATCTACGACATCGCGTCGACGAGCGGCGTGACGGCATTGCCCGCTGGCAAACGCGCGTAGTGCAGACCTCTACCAATTGATCTCGAAGACCGCTTCGACGGTCGACGCGCCGCTTGCCAACGCCGGAAACCGCACGCTCCGCAATGCCCGCGACACGCAGCGGCGCATGCTGTCGCGCGGAAACGTCGCCGGTTGCATCGTGACGCTCGTCACCCGGCCGGCAGCGCCAACTACCAGCGTGGCGTGCAGCTCCATGCTTCCCACCCGGAACGGAGCCTGCACGCAAACCGCGATCGGGTGCAACGCCGTCCGGAGGGCGGCCTCCGCGGCCGACGCCGGCAGCGGCCCGGTCGGCGTTGCGCTGGTGAGCAGCGCCTCGGCGACACGATGTTGTGCGACCGCCGTCGCACTCGCAAACGAGAGGCACGCGAGCACAAACGCCGCCGCCCCGCGGCGCCCGTCCGGTCTTGATCTCATTCGGGACCTGTACTGCGTGCCGCCGTCTCCGGCAACGCGCGACGAGGTTTGCGCGTTCCAGTCTTGCAGCTCATTCGCGCGAGTGCAGGGCCCACCAGTCGGCAAACGTTCCCGACACGAGAAACGATTTCACGAACGCGACGCCCTCCGTGCGGACGGATTCACGCATCAGATCGCGCACACCGGCACGATCGAGCCACACACCCGTGGGCTCGCGCGACAATTCGCCGATGACGACGCGCACCTCCGCCAGCACCACCTCGCGCAATTCGGCGCGTCGCGCGTTGTGCTCGACGATCTCCGGAACGAGCGGATCGATGATCGCAAATGGCCACGCTTGCACGAATTTCGCAGCGGCGGACTCCGTCGTTCGCATCGCGGCCCGAAAGGCCCGGGCGCGCTGTGCGCCCAGCGCGCGCGCCGAATCCTCGGAAGCCAATCGATCGCGGATGCGTTGCTGGAGCGAAGCAACGGACGCATCCACGAATTCCCTCGCCCGAGATTGCAATTGCTTCTGCAATTCTTCACCGAGTGCGCCCAGCAGTCCGCGACCGGCGGCGCCGACGACCCTCGCTCCCCAGCCGATCGCATCCCGAAGACCGGCGCTCGCGCCCGACCCCGCCGCGGAGTTCGAGCCACCCGTCATGCCTGCGACGAAGTTCGCGAGGGTTTCCTGAAGTAGCGTTCGCACGCCGTCGCGAATGCGTTCGGAAGCGACGAACTCGTCCAGAATCACGGGTGGAATGCGCACCGGCAGACGCAAGAGGTCGGACAACGCTCGCTGCACGCGATCCGGCAACCACGCACCGAGGGGAATCGCGCTCGCGGCCGCGTGCGACATCCATCGCGCCCGCGCGGGCAGGGCGATCCTCTCGATCAGATCTTTGGTTCGCTCGGCGGTGATCGATTGCGCAACGCCAGACACGAACCGATCGGCGTCGACGAACGCGCTCAGCGGTTGCGCGCATGCGTGATCGAACAGTCCGTCGAGCAGCGAAACGATCGCCGCGTCATCCCACCCGGGAACCGCCGGCGGCACGGGCACGCGCTACTCGGCGCCGATCTCGCGCAAGAAGCCGTGGGCTTCGTCGAGATGCGCGTCTTCCTGAAGCGCCTTCTTCGCCATGTGAGCCGCCCGCTTTGCGTCGCCCTGGCGATGCATGATCATCCCCTGACGCAAGTACGCCATTGCGCGGGTCATGGGCATCGGCGACTTCATGAGCGTAAGAGCGCGCAGGGCCTTGAGCGCGATCTCGAATTTGCCGAACGACATCGCGAGTTCCGACAGCTCGCTGGCGACTGGACCACTCTGCATGTCGCATTCGAGCGCGGCCTCGAGCCACGCAAGGTGCGCCTCCTCGTCGCCCACGGCCTGCGCAACGTGGGACATCCGGTGTTGCAGCGCCGCCAGCTCGCGTGTGCGACGTCCCCGAAGCGCATTGATCGGTGGCTCCAACAAGGCCTGCGCCTGCGCCGCGTTGCCGGAACCCGTGTAGGCATCCGCGAGCAGCAACATCGTCATGTGATCGTTGGGTTTGAGCTGCATCGCGCGCTCGAGCGGCTCGATGGCCGCGCCGGGATCGCCGGCGTCGTGAATGAGCGTCTCACCCGCCTTCCGCAGTCGCTCGTGCCGCGAGGCCTCGTCGGGTGCGGCCTCGGCATCCTCGATCATGAAATGCACGAGTTCGCGCCACGCACCCGTCAGTTCGTACAGTGCACGCAGCCGGTTGCGAATGGGCACGTTCGTCGTGTCCTCGGCATAGACGGCCTCGAGTGCGGGTCGCGCTTCCTCGGGCGAGCCTGCGCGTTCCCACGCGTCCGCAAACGCGATCGTCGCGTCGTTGCGCGCGGTGCCCGTCTCGGCTTCGATGAGCCGACCCCACGCGCCCGCGGCGATGTCCCACCGTTCCGCCGACGCGCTCAGGTTCGCAAGCGAGTAGAGCGCTTCGAGATCTCGCGGCGACCGCTCGACCCACTCGGCGAGTACGTCGCAGGCGTGCGAACCGTCTCCGCCGCTCGACAGTACGTCGACGAGCCGCATGGTGATGGCGCGCTCCGCCTCCGCGTCTCCTCGCTGCAGCGCCTGAAGCCGGCTGCGCCCAAGGGCCGCGGCGAGGTCACGCGCAAAGCCCGTACCTCCCAGCGAATACGCTTCCTCGAGATCCGTGACCGCGCCAGCGTCGTCGCCGAGAACGGTGAGCAGCTCGGCGCGCAGTGCCAGCAAGTCGGCTCGCATTGCAGCGGAATGCGTCGGATCGTCGATCACCGTCGCGAGTCGTTCGATGGCGTCGCGCGTGTCGCCAGCCTGGCTCGTCGCGCGAATGTACTCGGCCAGCAAGCCGACGTCCGCAGGCGCCAGCGCGCACGCTTGCCCCAGCACGGCCGCAGCGCGGGCGGCGTCCGCGAGTCGATCGGCGTACAGTGCCGCGGCGGAGCGCATGCGTTCGACGGCTCCGGCCACGTCCGGGCGGACGGCCGCGTCGGCGATCATCAACTCCGCCAGCGGTGCCCATGCCTCGCGACCGGAGTACCATTGCTCCAGTCGGTCGCGGACCGACGCGCTCGCGGGCGCTTGACGATAGCCAAGCGACAGAGCACGTTCGATGCCGTCCAGGTCCTCGAGACCCTCTCGCACGGCCGCGAGGTCGAGCGCGAGCATTGCCGCGGCGTCGCCTTCCTCCTGCGCGAGCAACCGCTCCATCGAATCGCCTCGCAGGGACGCGTCGTCGTCGGGTCCCAGCAGACCCAGGACGTCGCGCAGCAAGACCACTTCCGTGGCGCCCGCTGCGATCGCGCGACGATACACTTCGACGACGTCGACCCGGCGCTCTTCCCCGTAAAGCGACGCGATCTTTCGGGCAAATACCGCGCTTGCCGCGCCGTCGCCGCGATCCGTCGCAGCGTCGAATTGACGCGACAGATGCTCGGCGAGTTCATCCATTCGTCCCGTCCGCGTGTAGACATCCGCGAGAACGGCTGCCGCGTCGGTATGATCTGGGTCCTCTTCGAGAACCTCGCGCAGAACCGTCGTTGCGTCGTCGAGGCGCCCGTCGTCCGCCATGAGCAGCCGCGCACGCTCCATGCGAAGTTCGTTGCGCTCCTTCGGGTCGAACACGTTCTCCAGCGTCGACGCGATCAGCGTTTGCAACCTCGCATGATCTCCACGCCGACGTGTGACGTCCAAGAGCGGCGCCCACACGTTCCGCTCGCCGGGATCGCGCTCGAGCAGCCGCTCGTACAGCTCCGCGGCCAGATCCAGACGCTCCGCTGCCCCTGCCGCGATGCCGGCGGCCTCGAGCAAGTGCTGCGTCGCATCGCCCGGATCACCGACTTCCGCCGCCTCGCGCAGGCAATCCATTGCCTCGCCGAAGTCGCCGGCCGAGCGCCGACGCTCGGCGAGCGAGACGAGCGCCCACGCGGCGTCCCCCAACCGCTCGGACGCGCGAGCGAAGGCAATGGCGCCGCGGAGAAGTGCCTCCTCGCGCGCATTCTCGCCGAGCCGGAGCGCGACCTCGACGGCCTCTCGGTACGTGTCGATCGTAGCGTCGGGACGAACGGAGCGGCGTTCCAACATCCGCAGCAACGCCGCGTCGTCACCCGCGGCGCGGGCGACGCGGTCGTAGAGCCCCAACAACGCGTCGTCGTTCGGGGCCTGCGCGGCCGCATGTTCGAGCAACTCGAGCGCCACTTCGTAGCGAGGCTCGCGGTCGACCGCCCACGAGAGCGAATCGATGCCGGCCCCGCGCGTGTCGTCGGCCACGAGTTGCAACTCCGCGAGACGATAGATCGCGTCCGTCCGCTCGCCGGCCGGCGGATCGTCGCCGTCGGCGTTTGCGAGTTGCGTCAGTACGCGCATCTCGCCGTCCCGATTCCCGAGCGTCCGGTAGATCTTCTCGATCGCGCGCCAGAGTTCGACTCCGCCCTCGCCCATCCGTTCGGCCTCGCCGAAGCACTCCGCAGCTTTCTCGGGCTTCGCCAGGTCGTCGGCGTACGCGCGCCCCAATCGAAGAAGCAAGCGGGCGACCAGCGCCCCGTCCCCCGAAGCCCGCGCGCGCTCCACAAGGCTCGACACGGCATCCGCGTACCGCTCGACCCGTCCACACCGCGCCGCGAGCTGCCTCGTCGTGTCGTGCAATCCCTCGGATTCGGGACTGCGTGTCAGCGCGCCAAGACAGGCATCGAGCGCTTCGTCGACTCGTCCGAGTTCGTCGACGAGAATGGCCGCGATCTCCTGAAGCACCGACGAAGCTTCGTTGTCGTCCGTTACGTTCGACAGGCGCGCTTGCAGTGCACGCAGAAGCAGCTCGGTCTTTCCCTCGGCTCGCAACGCCCGCTCGAGTCGGATGGCCTCGATCGGATTCTGTGCGGCGGTTTCAAACGCGGACTCGAGCACCTCGGCCGCCCGATCGGGCTGATCGAGCTGCAGCGCGATCCGATAGAGTTCCAGCAGGACTTCGCTCGCCGTGATGACTCGTGGATCGTCCGTCGACACCGGCGGATGCCTGCGCACGATGAGCAGCAGCTTTCGGTACGCGCGCTCGGCACGCTCGAGCTGACCCGCTTCGCGCGCGACGTCGCCCAGCATCCGGTGAATCTCTGCGTGGCCCATGTCGATGCCGGCCGCGATGTCGAGTTGCGCGAGGGCCGCTTCGTGGTCCGCGCGAACGCGCGCGATCCGCGCCAACTGATAGTGAACGTTCGCGCGCTCGGGCGGCCGGCGGCGTCCATACGCCTCGATCAATCGATCGAGAATCGCCTGCGCATCGTCGAGTCGCCCCGCCGCGCGGAATGCGTCGGCAATCGTCGTTTGCAGCGTGCGGTCGTCGGGCGCGAGTTCCGTCGCGCGTTCGAGCAGGGGAATTGCGTCCGACGGCGAGTCCAGTCGCTGCAGGTGAATGTCCGCGGCCTCGCGAAGGCGTGCCAAGCGCTCGGGCGCTTCGTCGACGAACTCCGCGCCGTCCGTGAGAAGTTGCGCAAGTTGTTGCCAGCGCGCCGCTCGCCGGTACTGCTCGGCCAGGAGGTCTCGCACATTCCGCGCGTTGGGGTCGTCGGCAAGCGCACGCTCGAGGCAGTCGAGCGCGCGCTCCAGTCGGCCCGCGCCCAGCTGCGCCTGCGCGAGCCGCACGACGGTCGCGGCACGCTCGCTCGGCGCGCTGACCTCGAGCCGTTGCTCGAGCCATCCCACCGCCGCCGCGTGTTCGTTGCGTCCGGTGTGAAGTCGCGCGAGTGCGTCGAACGCTTCGACGCGCGGCTCGATCGCCACGGCGCGACGCCACGCCGCGATGGCCCGCGGCAAGTCCTGGAGTTTCGCTTCAGCGATCTCCGCGAGCCGAGCCCACAGTTCACGCGCGGAAGCCGGATCGCCCTGCAGTTCGAGCGCGTTGGCTTGTCCATCGAGCACGTCGGCGAGCGGTCCGAACGCCCCCTCGGCTTCGAGCACGCGGGAAATCTCGGCGATGGACTCCGGGTGTCCCGGCTGCTCGGCCAGGTTTTCGCGCAGCGTCGCGGCTCGAGGTTCCGCTTCGCCGAGTTCGCCGTGGACGCGAGCCATGTCCAATCGGATCGAAAGCCGCCGATCGAGTGGCGGCGCGAGGGACAGCTCATGACGCCGCAACGCGAGAAGTTCCGCGCGCTGCCCACCCGCGGAATAGATTGCCGCGAGCCGTTCGATGGCCCGCGCGTCGCCGGGCGCTTCGGCGAGGATTCCGCGGTACAACTCGCTCGATCGCGACGCGTCGCCCAGCGGACCGGCGGCGATCTCAGCCGCCCGGTGGCGCATCCCGCGTCGAGTCTCGGCGTCGAACGGGAGCGACGCGCACTCCATCAGCAACTCGATCGCCCGCGCGTGTTCGGCATGCTCCGCGTGCACGGTCACGAGACGCTCGAGCGCCCACGCAACCTCCGTTTGTGCCGCTGCGTTCCCGTCCCCACCCGCGCCACGCCATGCCTCTTGCGCACGAACGAGCAGTCGCTCGAGGATCGGACGCGCAGCGTCCACGTCGCCGACGACATCCAGCGACGCGGCCGCGGCTTCGTGAAGCGAATCGAGGTCCTGCTCTTCGCACGAGCCCAGCAGCAGCAGCGTCGCGACGAGCGGACGGCCCGGCGCTCGGCGCTGCAGTTCCGCGAGCATGCGCAGCGTCGGAGCGTGCGAACGATCGTGTTCCACCGCCCGGAGCAGTGCCGCTTCGGCGGCGTCGAGACTGCCGAGCCGATCCCGATGCCAGAGCGCGGCCTGGGTCTCGAGTTCACGCGAGACGCGGGCGGAGAGGCCCGAAGCGGACGACACCGCGTTTCCGAGAACGTTGGCCGCCGTCGCCCACGCATCGTTTTCGTCCGCGAGCGCCTCGATTCGCGCGACGATTTCGGGAACGACGCGATCGAGCGTCCGCGCGCATTCGATCCACGCGTCTGCCACCACGGACCACTGGCCGGTCCGGGCACCGTTGCGAATCGAAGCTTCTGTGGCGTCGACTCGCGACGGATCAAGCGCGTTGACATGTCGGAATGCCTCGAGCGCGCCGGCGTTGTCGCTCACGCGTTCTTCGAGCAGCGTCCCACGCGCGAACCACAGCCGCGACTGCTCTTGCGCCGCATCCAGCCGAGGAATCGCGTCGCCGTACGCACGCACCGCCACGCCCCAGCCGTCGGTGCTCGACGCGAGTCTCAGCAACTCCCGCTCGACATCTTCGCGCGCCTGCGACAACGGGAACGCTCGGGCGACGCAAATCAACGCAGATTTCAGATCACTCGCACGATGCTCGTGAAGCCCCGCAGCTTCGAGGAGAATCGACGTGCGTGCGTGGTCCGCGGCGGCGGCTGTGACGCGATCCTCGAGGATTTCCAGCGTCTGCTCCCACTCGTCTACGGTGGCATACGCGCGCGCGAGAGTTTCGACCGCCTCGCCTCCGACGGTCGAGTGGCCAATGAGCGCGCGAAGTCCCCCACGAGCCCCGTGATTCCGCGGATCGATGTCGATCGCCGATCGGTAGAACCCGACAGCGCTCTCGGGCTGGTCGAGATGTTCCCGGAACACGTCGCCCAGTCGCTGGAGCAACGTCGCGCGTCGCTCGGCGGAGCGCTCGGACTCGACGGCCCGCTCGAGCAATCGTGTCAAATCCGACCATCGACCGGCCCGCGATAGGAGCCCGGACAGCGCATCGACCGTGTCCGCGTCCTCGCCAAACGTCGTTGCGACCTCTTGCCAGGTCTCGATCGCGGACGGGACGGCCTCGAGATGATCCGCCTGGACGGACGCAATTCGCACGAGGTCCGCGCGAAGCCGATCCCGGGAAGGTGCGACGCTGGATCGATGACGAAGCGTCGCGATCAGATCGGGCCAGCGGGACTCCGACGCCTGGATTTCGACGGTAGCGTCGAGCGCTTCGAGGTCCGCGGGAAGGTCTCGCAGTCGTGCGCCCCATGCCCGGAGCGCGCGATTGACGTCGCCCAACTCGTGCGCGAGGCGGGCGGCTCGACCGAGGCAGTCTCGTCGCGCGTCGGCATCGGTCTCGATTTCGGCGCGACGCTCGAGCGCGTCGAGAAGTTCGGCACGCCGTTCTGCGCGAGACAACAGTTCCGTCTGTCGCCGGACCACCGGCAATGCGACGGCCGTTGGAACGTCGGCTGACGCGAGAACGCGAGCGAACACGGCGATGGCGCCGGCCTCGTCGCCGAGTAGATCGCACCGAACCGTCCCGGCCTGCACAAGCAGCGACGTGCGCAGCGCCTCGTCGGGTGTGACATCGGCCGCTCGTGCGAGCGCGTCGGCAAGGCGATCGTGACGGCCGGTTTGCGCTGCGAGTTCCTCGAGCCGCGCACGGCCGGAAGCGTCCGCCGGATCGAGTGCGAGCAACGCAGCGTACGACTCCACCGCGTCGCCTGCCCGCCCGAGTTCCACGAGCCGTTCGCCAACCTCGCGGTGCAGCGACGGCCGATCCGCCTCTGCGACGAAAGCCAGCGCGCTTCCGAGAACACGCACGATGTCCGCCACGCGTCCGAGCGCCGCGTACCGTTCGCGTAGCGCAGCCAGCGCCCGGGTGCGGACACCTGAATCGACGCCATCGCGCGCGATCACCCGCTCGAGCAGCGCGCACGCGGGCGCGTCCTGCGCGGGGTCGCCGACGAGGCCTGTTGCGACGTCGACCGCCTGCTCGGCGTTGTGGAGCTGGTCGAACCAGCACGAAGCGATTCGAGCGCGCGTGGCCTGCGCGGCGTCTCGCGGGAGCACCGCCACGCGAGCGTTCCAGAGGCGAATCAGGTCGTCGTAGCGCGATTGACGTTCGAAGAGTCGCTCGAGGCTCGTGGCCAGTTGGCCGTCGGTCGGCTTGATCTCGAAAAGCTGCTGCAGGTACCCGATCGCGCGGTCGGGTTGACCGGCAAAGTCCTTCGCCGTGTGAGCGGCTTCGTCGAGCAACCGCGTTCGCCGGCTGCGGTCCGCGGTCGAGCCCAGGATCCGATCGTAGAGCGCAAGCAAGTCGTCCCACCGCTCGGCACCCGTGAAGATCATCGACAGGCGTTCGAACGCAGAATCGGACTCCGGCTCGATCTCGAGCATCTTCGTCAGAACTTCGATCAGCGGCTCCGGCTCGGGAAACCACTCGTCGTGGAATCGCACGGCGCGCTCCGCCAGATGAAGGGCGGTCGCCCCTGGAAGGTCTTTCTTCAAGACTTGGCGATACAGAGCCGCGACGTCGTCGGGTCGCTGCAGCTCGGCCGCCTGCGCTTCCAACGTCGCCCAATGTTCGTCTTGCTCCGGCTGCTCGGAGGCAGCCTTCATCGCCGTCGCGAGTTCGGGCGGAAGCGAGATCATCAGGGAGCTGTCTTGCTCTCCGCCCTCGCGTACCTCCCCTTGTTGATTGCCCTTTTTGCTCTTGGACTTCTTCATCACGGCGCTCCGGGGAGCGGAATGATAACAGCGTTCGTCGGCGCGACCTCCGCCAAGTGTCTCGGCGCGTTTCGTCGTTGACCGGAGCCGGAAATACGCGGAGAAGCGCCGCCGAGACCATCAGAACAGCTGGGTGACGATCTCGTCGGCCAGCAGCCAGCGTTCGCGAGGGATGCGCATTCGCGGCCCGTCGTCCTCGACGTTCCCGAGCGCTATTTGCCGAGCGATTGCGCGCTCCCGCCCCTCGCGCGGGTCGACGCGCGCCCGGCGTTCCAGGGCCGGGAGATCCACGCCGGCTGTCGTCCGCAGCCCCAGCATCAGTCCCTCGCGAACCAGCGTCTGAGAGCCGAGCTCTTCGGTCTCGTGGGGGGGCAGCTGGTGGGTCGCCAGCTGCGCGATGTACTCCGCGGTGTCCGCGAGGTTGCGATAGCGCACGGCGTGACCGTCCCGGGCCGGAGCGCATCCGACCGCGCCGGACCCGAGCCCGAGATACGCTTCGCCGCGCCAGTACGCCGCGTTGTGCTCGGACGCGGCGCCTGGAAGGGCATAGTTCGACACTTCGTAGTGCTCGAATCCGTGGTCACGCAGGCGGTGTTCGATGGACAAGTACACATCCGCGACGGCGTCGTCGGGGAGGCGAGGCAAGCGTCCCTGGCGCGCCAGTTCGCCGAACCGCGTCGCGGGTTCGATCGTCAGCGAGTACGCGGACACATGACCGACGCCCAGCGACACGAGTTCGTCGACGTGCTCGCACAGTCTCGCGCGGTCTTGAGTCGGCGTTCCGAACATGAGGTCGGCGCTGACCGCGAGTCCGCCGTGGGCGGTGGCGGCTCGAACCGCAGCGCGAGCACCGTCGGCGTCGTGCAAGCGCCCGAGAAATCGCAAGTCCGCGTCCGCCAGGGACTGCACCCCGATCGACACGCGCGTGACGCCGGCCTCCGCGAGCGCTGCGGCCCGTGACGCATCGAGCGACGTCGGATTGCACTCGACCGTGACCTCGCGTGGAGGGCCAAACGCATCGCGCACGTCCGCGATGACGCTCGCAATCTCTGCCGGATCCCAGAGACTCGGGGTCCCGCCGCCGAAGAAGACCGTGGCGACGGCATGTCCCCGAAATTCCCCCGCGCGTAGCCGCAGCTCCGTACGCACGGCTTCGCCGTACGCGCGGTGCGGGATGTCCCGCGGCGAAATTGCCACGGTTGCGAAATCGCAGTACGGGCATCGTTGCAGGCACCATGGCACGTGCACGTAAACGGCAAGCGGGGGTGGAGTCATCGCGGCGGTTTCGTCGTCGAACCGCGTCGAGTGATACCACGCCGCGGACGTGGCGATGATTCGCGTCCTGCTTCGTGAATCGATCGCAACCATCGTGTTCGCGTTCGCATTCAGCGTCGTCGCGTTCGTCGCGCTGGACGCCACGGGCGTATACGACTGGTGGGGAACACTCGGACCCGGCGTGCGCGCGGGACTTCCCCGCGACCGAGCGCTGGCACGGGACCTTCCGCGACTTTGGAACGGACGCGTCGCGGACGCTCGAGTTCGCACGCAGGACGACCTCGACGCGCTGCGCTACCCGTCGACACGCGCAGCCGCGCGCGCACGAATCACCCACCGCGGCACCGCCGCACTTCCGACGCTCCTCGCGCGACTGCCTCGCCTCGCGCCCGGGTCACGCGACATCGTGCTGGAGATTCTCGCGACGCTTGCGCCGTCGTTGACCGGCGGCGAACTCCCGCCAGCGACGCCCGAAGCGGCGCTCGCATACTGGGAGCGGTTCAACGCATTGCGAGCGCTGGAATTTCGCCAAACGTACGCGCGGCGTCTGGTCAACCGACTCGTGGATCGCGACAGCCGAAACGCGGCCGAGCAACTCACTCGACTCGGGACGTTCGCCCTCCCGTCCATCTTTGCAACGCTCGAGGAAGCCATCGACGTCGACGCGGCCCGCCGTCTCACGTCGCTCGTCGCGGACATTACGACCCTGCCGCTGCGGATCCCAGAGTCCTCGTCGGTGGAGGTCATTCGGCAGACCGTCGAGAACTGGCGGGCGTGGTGGTTCGCCGAACGCCTGGAATACGAGCAGCTCACGGGGACCGACCACGCCCTCGCCCACGTGTTCGAGACCCGCTACGCGCGTTGGCTCGGACGCATGATGACGGGTCGGCTCGCGACGTCTCGTGTGACGGGCCGCCCGGTACTCCGGGAATTGCGCGAGCGGTTGCCCGCGAGTGTGTTCGTCGCGGGGCTCGGCGGACTCCTCGCGATCGCCTTCGTCGTGGCGTTTGGCGGCGGCGCATCGTTGCGCAGACGCCCCTGGAACGTGAAAGCGCTGGATCTCATCGGCGCACTCGTTCCGGGGCTCGTGGCATTTGTGTTTGCGTTCGTCGCGGTCGCCCAACTCGCGGCCGCGCCGGGGCCCGCCCGCCCGCTCATCATCGCCGTGCTGCAGCACGGCGTGCGATTGGTGCCCGCCGTCGCTGCAATGGCGACGCTGGCCGCCCTGACACTCCGTCGGCGGCGCGCCCGCGTCACGCTGCACGCGGTTCGGATCGAAGCCGAACTGTGGGCACGTGAGAGCCGGCATCCGAAGTGGAGGCAGGTGCTGCGACACGGGATGCGCGTTGGACTCTCGTCTCTGCTCGCGCCGATGGGGTTGGCCGCGGGCATCATGGTCGCCATCTCGACACTGGTCGAACCGCTCACGGGCATCCACGGAATGGGCGACCTGACGATTCAATCGATCCTGGTGTGGGATCCGGGGTGGATCATGTTGAGCGGCCTGACCGTCGTCCCGATCGTGATGGGTCAGCGGTGGGCGCGCAGGGTGTTGGTGTGGTCATTGGGGGACCACGGCGCCCATGACGGTGGCGATGGCGTCGTGAGCGAGACGCTCGCGGACCGGTCTCCAGAGGCACCTTCGTCTCCCGACGCGAGCGGCGCCTCGCCTCTACCGGCGACGGCCACCGAGCGCACCGGTACGTAGCGCGCCGGGTCGCGGGGGAGTCAGCGTCGCGGGCACGGCTGTCGCAACGCGCGTTCGACCGCCGCCGCGGCCACGGAATTCGCCTCCGACCGCCGAAGAAAGTCCCGTGCACGTGCAGGGTCGATGTGTGCGAGCGCCGCCAACGCCGCAAGTCCGACGGCCTGCTCCGTCGGCGGCAACGCGGGGTCCAGCTGCGAGTTCGCGATGCGTTCGAGACCCTCGAGCGCGCCGCGTTCACAGCGCGCGTGGAGGACGCCGACCGCTTCCTGCCGCAGCTCGGGATTGCGGCGTGGATCTTCGGCATAGCGAACGAGAGTCGAAGAGAATCCCGTTCCGGGTGATCGGGTAAGACTCTCGAGAATGGCACGTACGGTCACCACCGACGGATCGTCGAGCGCGTGGAGCAGTATGGGAACCGCCGCAGCGTCCGAAGTGAGTGAAAGCGCAGCGCGCGCACGAACCGAGGGCCAGGTGTCGTGCACGAGTCGGTCGGCGATCTGGGCACGGGCGGATGTGTCCCGTGCGAGCGCTGCAACCGCCGCGGCACGAACCCGTGGGACGGGGTCCCGCAACGCGTGAACGACTGCTTCGCGCGCGGAGGGAGTGTCCGCCAACACGCGGACGGCCTCGGCTCGCAGGTCTGCATCGGAGTCGTCCGTCGCAACGTGCGCAACGAGCGCTGCCCCCTCGGCATCGCCGCGAAGTGGCATGAGCAGTCGGTATCTGTCGTCGAAATCCGCCGTGGTGATCGAACGCGCTCGGGCCGCGATGACGGCGCGATCCTCGGCCGAGCCGCTGGCCTCCGCGGCGATCACCAGCCCCCGAATGCGTGGTCCCACCGCCTCGGGCAGCGCGGCGAGCCACGGACCCAGCGCATTCGCCGCGACGGCCCGACGCACGAGGGACACGACCGAGCGGCGCGCCCGGCGCCACGGCCCGACGTCGCCCGAGAGCGCGTTGGCCATCGCGCGGAGCCGCAATTCGATCGGTGCCGACAACGTCTCGATCGCCGCGGCCGCGCGCGGGTCGATCGCCGCGACGGAACCGAGCGCGTCGAGCGCGGTCGCACCCATTCGCACGAGCGCCAGTTGTGCGTCGTCCGCAACGTCGAGACGGCCGAGAGCGCCGACGAGCGCGGTGGCGGACGCGGCGGTTCTCGCGGCGCTCAACACATGAATTGCCCGCCGGGCACCCGACGGCGCGAGCGTCGGCAGCGCGAGCGCCACGGGGGCAATGGCCGGCGCACCCAACGCCTCGAGCAGTTGTGCGGCTTCGTCGCCGGCCGCGCTGTCCAGTGCGCGAACCAGGGAGCCAAGCGCAGCGTCGGGGGCGCGATCGACTTCGGACCAGATTTCCAACTCCGCGAGCGCCGTGGGCGCGTTCGGTACGACAGGCGCACCCGTGCTCGGCGGTTCCGTTGCGATCATCGCAACGCAGTGCAGGGTCCTCGCCGGCGCGAGCGGAACTGCGAGCCGTTCGCCCGGTCGGATCAGCAGCGTCGGTGGAACGGTCACGTCGACGCGCTGGTCGTCGAGCAAGAGCGTGAACGAGGAGGGCAGGCGGGCGGGCGCGGCCGGCGCGGTGAGAACAATGCGCTCCGCGCGCAGGCCTGCGAGCGTCACGGCGCCTGCAACGAAATCGTGCGGTCGAATCGGCACGGAGGTCTCCGGCGCGTGATCGGTCAGGCCCAGCGCACCGGACTGCACGACGCCGTTGGCCACGCGAATGCCGACGTTCAACGATGGAAGCGCACTGCGCTGCATTCCGGGCATCGCGATCGGGACGACCGTCCGAGCGGCGGGAAACGGTGACTCGGCGAGGTCGGCGCGCAGCGGATTGAGCGTGACGTTTGCGAAACGCATCGTCGCGGGATTGACGGCGCGAGCGGCGACGAGCGGACGCCCACCCGAACAGAGGCGCACGTCGTCGCGGCGCTCGGCGAGCACTACGTCGGGTGCGCCGCGACCGGAGAGATCTCGGACGATCAACTCGAACCGGTGTGCCTCGCCGGGGTCCTCACTCGCGGGTGCGAGCGCGCCCGCGAACAAGACCGTGGGCGCTTGTTGCGCACTGGCCGTCACGAGCGCCGCCGCCGGCTGATCGCCGTCGACGCGCACGACCCACGCGCCCGCCGTCCCCATCGGCACGAGCGCCGCAGTGACCCTCCCGCCCGCGGCGAGCCGAACGTTCGCCTGGCCCGGAACGACCAGCGACAGCGCCCCCGAGCGGTCGCGATCGACGCGAACCTCGACGCCCGCCATGGTCTGGCGTGCCACGACTTCGGCGCGCGACGACTTCGCGACCAACACCGCCACGCACAACGCAGCGCAGAACAGCGCGATCTGTGAACCGCGACGCCGCCTCGCGCGCATCACCGTTCGGACTCCAACGTTTTCTGCAGTTTCTGAAGCACTTTCTTCTGCTTGTCCGAGAGCCGCTTCGGCACATCGACTCGCACGATGACGATCAGATCGCCGCGCCCGGAACGGTCGACGTACGGCACGCCTTCGCGCCCGATGCGGAACGCCTCGCCCACCTGTGTTCCCGGCGGAACTGTGATCTTCAGCGTCTTTCCATCGAGGCCCTCCAACTGCGTCTCGCATCCGAGGGCCGCCTGCGGAAAGGTCAGATGCAGGGCCGTGAGCAGATCGAAACCGTCGCGCTCGAATCGTTCGTGAGGCTGGATCTCGACGACGACGAGCAGGTTTCCGGACGGCGCGCCGTCGGTTCCCGCTTCGCCGAGACCCGCGAGTCGCACGGCCTTGCCGTGATCGATCCCCGCTGGGATCGACACCTTGAGCTTCTTCTCCGCGCGGGTCTCGCCGTGCCCTTTGCATACCGTGCACGGTGTGCGAATCACCGCGCCCGCGCCGCCACAGTCGGGACACGGGGAACTGATCAGGAACATCCCGCCGCCGTGCGTCACTTGCCCGCGTCCGCGACACGTCGTGCAGGTCGTCGGCTTGCTGCCCGGCGCGGCCCCTGTGCCCTTGCATTCTTCACACGGCTGCGGATACGCGATCTCGAGGTCCTTCTTGCATCCGAACGCCGCCTCCGCGTGCGTGAGAACAACGGACGTGCGCATGTCACGCCCGGGACGACCTCGGCCGCCGCGCCGCGAACCATCGCGCCCACCAAAACCAAACGCTCCACCGAAGAAGTCCGCGAAAAGATCTTGGAACGAGGCGAAGACGTCCTCCGCCGGGCGGAAGGCCTGACCGCTGAGACCGTCATGGCCGTAGGCGTCGTAGACTTGGCGCTTCTGCGCGTCGGACAAGACGTCGTACGCCTCGCCGACTTCCTTGAAGCGCGCTTCCGCGTCGGTGTCGTCCGTATTTCGATCCGGGTGGAACTTGAACGCGAGCTGCCGGTAGGCTTTCTTCAGCTCTTCGTCGGACGCGGACTTCGCGACGCCAAGGACTTCGTAGTAGTCACGTTTGTCCACGGCGCGTGCTCCCGGCGGCGAGGCTGGAACCTACGCGCGACCTGTCGAGTGTCAAGACTGCGATCGACGGGTTCACTCGAAGAGCGCCCGCAATTTTTCGAGAAACGTCCGTCGCTGTGGGTGCATCTCCTCGTTCATGCTCTGTGCGAGCGTCTCGACGATCTTGACCTGCTCCGGCGTGAGTTCCGTGGGCACCTCGAGTTGGATCGTGACGATCTGGTCGCCACTCGCGTAGCCGCCGAAGCGAGGCATCCCCTTGGCGCGCAGCCGGAGTTCTTGCCCGGGTTGCGTCCCCGCCGGGAGTCTCATGCGGACCTTTCCCTCGATCGTCGGCACCTCGATCATGCCGCCGAGAACGGCCTGCGGAAAGCTCACGGGCACGGTGCAATGCAGATCGTGTCCATCGCGCGTGAACAACGGATGCGCGGCAATGTGAATTCTCAGCTCGAGATCGCCGACCGAGTTCGATCCGCGCGCCGCATCGCCGTATCCGCGCACCGTTCGAGTCGAGCCATCTTCCACGCCCGCAGGGATCGAAACAGCCAGCCGCTCGTTCTTCTTCACGACGCCCGCACCCGCGCAGGTCTTGCAGGGTTCCCGCGGGATCGTCCCCCGCCCGTCGCAACGACCACACGTTCGCGCGACACGAAAGAAACCCTGCTGAAACCGTACCTCGCCACGGCCGTTGCACGCCGAGCACGGATCGACCGTGGTGCCAGTTACGGCGCCGCGTCCCGCGCAAGACTCGCACAGCGTCCAGCGCTCGTATTCGACGGTTTTCTCGCAGCCCTTCGCGGCCTCGACGAGCGTGATCTCCACGTCGACGGCGATGTCCTTGCCGATGGGCTTCTTCGGCCGGCCAAAAGTCCCGAGCGTGCCCAAGAGATCGCCGAAGACCGACTCGAAGATTTCCGACATGTCCGAGAAGTCGGGCGGACGCATTCCCTCCGGCATCCGGCCGAATCGGTCGTAGTGCCCGCGACGTCCCGCGTCGCTCAGTACCTGGTAGGCCTCGTTGATCTGTTTGAATCGCGCTTCGGCGTGTGGGTCCCCCGGATTGCGGTCGGGGTGATACTGCATCGCGAGCTTGCGGTACGCCTGCTTCAGGTCTTCCGGTGTCGCCGTGCGTGCCACGCCGAGGACGTCGTAGTAGTCGCTCGAAGGCGGTGCAGCCATGGCTTCGTCAGAGACCTTACGACGCGTGGGCCGGGGCGCGCTAGCTCGCGCCCTGACCGCCGCTGCTGTCGTCCGTTGCGTACATCGCTTCGGCAATCCGGAACGCGCTCGACTCCAACGCCGCGTACGTCGCTCGCACGGTCTGCAAGTCGGCGTGACCGTCGATCGCATTCCGCAAGTTCGTGACGTCGATCGTCAGCGATTCGCGCAAACCGTCCGGCAAGATGTCGCCGTATTCTTTCAGTGCATTCTCGCTCGTGTACAGCAGGCTCTCCGCGGTGTTCCGGATCTCCGCGAGTTCGCGTCGGCGGGCGTCGGCGTCCTTGGATCCCTCGGCCTCGGTCACGAGCCGGTCGACGTCCTCCTGCGTGAGGCCGGACCCCGCGACGATCTTGACGTCCTTCGACTTGTTGGTCGCCAGGTCCTTCGCCGTAACCGACAGGATGCCATTCGCGTCGATCTCGAACGTGACGTCGATCTTCGGCACTCCGCGCGGCGCCGGGGGAATGCCCGCAAGCTCGAACTCGTAGAGCATGCGGTTGTCCGCGGCCATCTCTCGTTCGCCCTGCAGCACTTTCACCGGGACGAACGGCTGATTGTCCAGCGACGTCGTGAACATCATCGCCCTTCGCGTCGGGATCGTCGTGTTGCGTGGAATGATCTTGGTCATCACTCCGCCGCCCGTCTCGACGCCGAGGGACAACGGCGTGACGTCGAGGAGCAGCACGGTGTCGACCTCGCCGGCAAGCGACGCCCCCTGGATGGCGGCACCGATCGCAACGACTTCGTCAGGAGAAACACCCTTGTGCGGCGGACGCCCGAAAAACTCGGTCACTTTGCGCTGAACGAGCGGCATGCGGGTCATCCCACCCACGAGCACGACCTGGTCGATTTCACTGACGTCCAGCGCGGCATCTTTCAGCGCAGATCGGCATGGCTCCAGGGTGCGCTCGACGAGTTCGCCGACCATGCGCTCGAAGTCCATTCGCTTCAGAGTCTTCAGCACGTGTTGCGGTCCGGCCGCGGTCGCGGCGATGAACGGCAGGTTCACTTCCGTTTCCAGAGACGAAGAGAGTTCGTGCTTCGCCTTCTCCGCGGCATCCCTCAATCGTTGGAGCGCGAGCTTGTCTTTGCGAAGGTCCAGCTTGTGTTCCGCCTCGAATTCCTTCGCGAGCAAGTCGACGAGAAGCTGGTCGAAATCCTCGCCGCCGAGGAACGTGTCGCCGTTCGTCGACACGACACGAAACACCCCTTCACGCATTTCGAGAATTGAAATGTCGAACGTGCCTCCGCCGAGGTCGTAGACGGCGACGCGCTCCACGGCCGTGCTCTTCTTGTCCAGTCCGTACGCGAGCGCCGCAGCCGTCGGTTCGTTGATGATGCGCTTGACGTCGAGACCCGCGATCTTGCCCGCATCTTTCGTCGCCTGGCGTTGCGCGTCGTCGAAGTACGCAGGCACGGTGATCACCGCAGCCGTCACCGGTTCGCGCAGGTAAGACTCCGCGACCACCTTCATCGCGCTCAGAACCGCCGCGCTGATCTCGGGCGGAGACATGCGACGGCCCTGCACTTCGACCCACGCGTCGCCGTTGTCCGCCGGAACGATCGTGTACGGAACGTGCGAGCGCTGTTTCGTCGCTTCGGCGGAATCGTAGCGCCGGCCCATCAAACGCTTCACGCTCGAGACGGTGTTCGCTGGATTTTGCGATGCCTGCCGCTTGGCAACCTGCCCGACGAGCCGCTCGCCGGAAGCCGAGAACGCGACGACCGACGGCGTCGTGCGGGCCCCGTCTGCGTTCGGGATCACGACGGGCTGTCCGCTCTCCATGATCGCAACGCAGCTGTTGGTGGTCCCCAGATCGATTCCAACGACGCGGCTCATGTCAGTTCACCCGATGATGCCGGGGAGTATGCGCGATTTTCGGGCGAAAACGCGACGCATTCGTCCGTGCGCGCCGAGCAATGTGCCGTACGGTTCGCACGCTCGCCCCGTCAATTCAGCGGTGCGCTGCCGCTTCCTCCAGAGTCGGTCCCCCCCCCGACCCCGCTTCCGCGGTGCGGGGGGCCGTCCGGCGCGGGGGGCGGCGGGGTAGCGCTCGGCACTCCTCGCGACACGACGACCATCGCGGGGCGAATGAGACGCTCGCCCAGCGTGTAGCCGGCCAGCTCTTCACGCGCGATCGTGCCCGCGGGATGTTCCGCGCTCTCGATCTGCCCGATGGCTTCGTGGTGGCTTGGATCGAATGGAAGGCCGACCGCGGCGAGCTTCTTGCCGCCCAGTCGTCCAAGCGTATCGTCGAAGAGGCGGAGCACCATCTCCACGCCCTTGGCGATCGCCTTCACGTCGGCGCCGGCGGCCGTGTACTGAAGCGCACGTTCGAGATTGTCGAAAATCGGCAGAAGCTCTCGCAGGAAGTCCTCTCGCGCTTTGCGTGCGTATTCTTCCGACTCACGACGAGAGCGCTTGCGATAGTTGTCCAGATCCGCGATCGCGCGCAGGAGCTGGTCTTTCATCTTGTCGCGCTCGGCCGTCAGCGTGGCGATCGGATCGGGAGCGGACGGCGGATCGGCTTCGGCCGACGGATCGGACGGGTCTGCAGCTCGCTCGCCGGGTGGAGTCGAATCGTTCATGCCAGCAGCGCATCGTACACAAGCACGGACGGACTTTCGACTTTTCGTTGATTCGCCCGTGTCAGCCCGCCGCGGCTCGGCCGAGCGGACGCGGAATCACCGTCGACCGGCTCGAGGGGGCGGCGCGGCCGTGACGGCCGGATGGTCGCGGTCGAGTCCGTATCGATCGACAACCCGCCACGGTCCGTTTCGCACGTCCAGGTGCTCGAATTCCCAGAAGAACAGATAGTTTTCTCCGCCGTGCAACATCACACGGATGAACGCCGGTTCGCGCAACTCGGGCCGACCGCGGCGGACGAGCACGAGCGTGAACGGGTTGCGCAGGAAGTACGAGTAACCCGCGCCCGATTCGTGAAAGTCCCAGTGCTCCACCGCGAACCCCGGCGGCAACGCGTGGAACACGTCGACCAGCGCGGTCGCTGCCTGCGCGTCGAGCCGCTCGAGCTGGAAGATCCGCCGCTCGCGCATGAACCGCAGGAGATCCCGCCCACCGTCACCGCTCACGCGATGCCCGTTGGCCAGCATCAATCGTCGCGGGACGATTGGCTCGGGTGCATCCGGGCCGATGACCGTCGCATCGACGATGCCTAGTTCCGTGCTGACGGCACGGCACGCGACGACCCGCGACAGTGGTGCGTTCAGAATCGCGGGCACGGCGACGCAAGCGCTGGCCGCGTCGTCGGCGCCTCGACGCCCGGGCACGATTTGCACGGGTAGCCCCGTCCGGGGATCGATTCGCGCGATGCCCGGTCCCGACGGCGTGCTCGACGGGTTGAAGGTGACGCGCGTCGGGCGATCGACGAAGCCTGGGCGATCGTTTCCGAGCTGGCCATCGACATTCTCGCCCAAACAGCGCAGGTCGAATTCCTCGACGCCGTGCGCCGCGCGAACCGGCGTTCGCAAGAGACACGTGAACCGATGTCCGAGTGCGAGCGCCGTGGTGTCCGGCGTCGCGTCGACGATCAGCGGTCGAGAGGTGTCGACGTTGCTGCCTCCAACGCCCCCCCCCCAACAGACGAAGCGACCGTCGCGCTGCGTCGCACACGCATGGTCGTCGCCGAGCGCGATGGCCGTTGCGTCCGTGATCGCCAACATCCGCCGCGGCTCGTCCGTAGCGGCGTCGCCTGGCTCGCCCCCGAGTTGTCCGTGATCGTCGGCTCCCCAGCACAGTACGTACCCGTCCCGAGTCCGTGCACACGCGAACCGCTCACCGACCTCGACGTCGACCGCCGCCGCGATTCCGCCGACGCTCCGAAATACGTTTTCGCCCGACGTCACGCCGCGGTCGGCATTCACGCACAGGACGCCGCCGACTTCGTCCGCGACGCAGACGCGGTCGCCGCGCGCGTCGAGATCCACGATCTGCGCCAGGCCGGCGATCGGCTCGGCGCGCAGTGCCGCGGTCCCGCCGTCGGGGTGTCCGGCCGCGACGATGCGCCGCCCCCAGCACCGCACCGTGCGATCGCGCAGCCGAGCGCACGAGAACCAACTGCCGAGCGCGAGCTGCTCCACGCCGTCGAGTCCGGCGACTGCGACCGGGATGTCCGCGTCGCGCGTCGTTCCGTCCCCTAGCTGGCCGTACGTGTTCTCACCCCAGCATCGCACGCGGCCGTCCACCGTTCGCGCGCACGCGTGGCTCGATCCCACGGACACTTCGACCGCATCCGTGATCTCGGGCACGGGTGTCGGCGCGAGGTATCGCCGCTCGGTGCGATCTCCGGTCTCGCGCGAAGTGAACGCTCCCCAGCAGTTCACGCGCCCGGTCATTTCGATCGCACAAGCCATGTGAACACCGACGGCGATTGCGGTTTGCATGCGCCAGCCGGACGGTCGCGTCGTCGCACGTTGGGCGAAAGTGAACGGATCCGTCCCGTCGGTTGCCCCCGATCGCCGGCACGCCGTCAGCAGGAGCGTCACGCCGACCGCATACGCGAGGACACCGCGTGGCGGGCCAGTCACGAACGATCGGCTACGCGCGTGCCGCTTCGACAGTGCCACGGTTCGCCCTCGCGGTTCGCGCCTCGCGCGCGGGACAAATTGCGAGCAACCCACACTCGGCGCACTTCGGCTTGCGCGCGATGCAAGTGTATCGCCCGTGAAGCACGATGCGATGACCCAGGTCCGGCCAGCCCTCCCTTGGAAATAGCTCCATCAGTTCGCGTTCGATCTTCGCCGGATCGCGCTGGCGTGTGAGTCCCAAGCGGTGGGTCACGCGCGTGGCATGCGTGTCGACCGGAATGCCTTCCGCGATCCCGAAGGCAGTCCCGAGCACGACCGCCGCAGTCTTGCGCGCGACGCCCGGCAATCGAATCAACTGGTCCATGCTTCGCGGGACTTCTCCGGCGTGCTCATCGGCGAGGCGCGCCGAGGCCGCGCGGATGTTCTTCGCCTTCGCGCGAAAGAATCCCGTGGCGTGAATGATCCGTTCGACGTCGTCTTGCGGCGCGTCCGCGAGCGCTCGCGGTGTCGGGTACTTGGCGAAGAGCGTCGGCGTCACGCGGTTGACGCCCTTGTCCGTGCTCTGCGCGGAGAGAATCGTGGCGATCAAGAGTTCGAACGCGTTGCGATGATCGAGTTCACACTTCGGGTTCGGAATGGCCCGCGCAAGTCCGTCGCCCACCGCGCGCGCGTGGTCGAGCCGCGCTACTTTCGTCCTCGGAACGCGCGGGGAGTGGTCGTCAGCCGCGCCCGCCATCGATGGCTCCCGCAGACGCGTCGCTGTTCGAGATCGCGCCCGCCGCGGATGCATCGCCGGCGCTCTGCGGCACGGCACCCGCGTCGGTGCCGGGCACGGCACTGGCGTCCGAGCTGCCTGCATTCGGATCGTTGGCTGCTCCGCCGCCGCTGACCGAGCATCGTCGGTCGAAGTCTTCGAACGACTCGCCCTCACGCGGCTCTGTGCAACCATCGTTGGTCGTCGGCAGCCCCGCGCCGCCTTCGCCCACGCCCCCGTCGGTGAGCGCACCGCCGCCTCCCGCCGGTCCGGCGCCTGCCGTCGCCGCGGGTCGGTCGCCGTGTTGGCCCGGAACGAACATCAGTGTGAGGCTGGGAACGTAGGTGATCACCATCAGCGCGAATACGAACAGTCCGATGAACGGAAGCACGGTCCGATAAAGCTCCGGCACAGGGCGATTGAACCGGAACCCGGCGATGAAGAGATTCAGCCCCATCGGCGGCATCAAGTAGCCGATCTCGAGGTTGATCAGGAACACGATGCCAAGATGGTAGGGGTTGATGTGAAAGTGCATCGCGATGCCCGCGATCAACGGCACCACGACGACGATCGCCGAGAAGATGTCCATCAACATCCCGACGATGAGCAGAAAGATGTTCAGGGCGATCAAGAACGACAGTTTCGAATCGATGATCCCGCCCGCTCCCTGATTGTGTCGCGCCAGGGCGTCGACCGCTTCGCGGCACGTGCCGATCACGTCGGCGTGAAGGTGCATGTACTGTCGTGCTGGCGTCCCGCACGTGAGCCACTCGAACAGCCGGTCGGCCGTCTGCGCCTGCACGAAGTACCCCACGAGCACCGTCGCGGCGCAAAGCTTCACGAAGATCGCGCCAACCAGCACCATCGACTCGGGAACGATCCGGGGAAGATCGTGTCGCACGGTCAAGTCGCGGTACACGAACACCTCGATCACGAGCACGTAGAACGCAGTGAACGCTGCGGCTTGCGACGGATTGAAGATTCCCTTCGCGAGACCTATGAGCAGAACGAAGGGCAGCGCCAACTCCCACTTGCCCTCCCACAACGACGCCCCCGCCTCCTTCGCGTCGAACTTCGAGCGAGGAACCTTCGACACGTAGCCCATGATGATCGCGTAGACGACCATCACACCCACGGCGACGAAGCCTGGGACGATTCCGGCCAGCAGGAACTTCTGAAGCTCCAGCCGCTCGTGTCCGGGCGGAGCCTCTTGAAGACCCGCGACGATGCCATACACGATCAACGGCAGCGCCGGCGGAATCGTAATTCCGAGCGCACCGCCCGTCGTCACGAGACCCATCGAGAACCGCTCGGGGTAGTTGTCGCGCAGGAGCGTCGGCAGGAGCAGGCCGCCGACCGCGACAATCGTGATTCCGCTGGCGCCGGAGAACACCGTGAAGAACATCGAGGCGAACACACAGACGACTGCAAGGCCCCCCGGCATCCAACCGAGCCAGGCTCGCGAAACGCGCACGAGGCGCTGCGGCATCCGCGACTCGCTCATCAGGTATCCCGCGAGCGTGAACAGCGGAATGGTCGTGAGCACACTCATCCGGCCGAAGTGGTTGCCCAGAACGTCTTCGACGGAGTTCGCGAGGGACTGCGCAGCGACATCCCGCCCGCCGTGCATGAAGAGGAACAATCCGAGCCCGCCAAGGAACGTGAACAGTGGCGCGCCGATGATCGCCATCACCGCGAAAAACGCTACGCCCACCGGTACCGAGAACCGTTGCAATCGATCGCCGACGCCGTACTTCATCGCGGCGAGGACGCAGGCCACGGCAGCGAGCGACACCACGACGTGCACGAAATTGAACGGCAAGCGCGGAGTGTCCTCGCGATCGTCGGGTTCGAGATTGCCTTTCACGCGCCATCGCACGAGCAGCGGAACGCCGAGCGTCAACGCGGCGAGAACGGAGAAGAACAACGCGGGAACGAACACGGTGGTCCCGCGCGTCGCGACCACGAGTCCCACGAGCGCTACGATCGCGATTCCGATCTCGGCCGCGGTCGCACTCATGACCGGTGCGAGAACCCGCGCCGGCGTCGGACTCGACGAAGCACTTTCGGGCGACGGATCGCCGTCGCGAAACGGCTGTGTCGCGCTCGGCGGCGGTGGCGTGACGGGCGCTTGATAGTCGCAGAAGGACGCAATCAACTCGTGAAAGCTGTGCATCAGTAGGCGAATCCCGATGAGCGCAAACCCGACCGGCAGGATGTACTGAAACTCGAACGCGCGATCGACGTTGCTCGTGATGTGGTTGCGGATGTTGTCGAGTTCGGCCTCGTGGGCCTGGTGCGCCTGATGCGTCAGCGCGACGAGGATTCCCTTGGCGAGCGTCAGTGCGACGAACGCGCCCAAGGTCGTAGACAGCGCGACGACGGCGCGGCGCCAGCGTTGTGGCAGAACGCGCGAGAGTGCGTCGATCGCGAGGTGCTTGCGATGCCGCGTCGCAAAGCTCGCCCCGAGAAACGCCGCCCAGATCGTGCCGTGCATCAGCAGATCGGAGGAGTACCGAAGCACAGGGCGCAGGAACTCCCGCCGCTGCAACCATGGCATGAGGCGCGACGCGGACTCGGTCACCGCGACGAGCACCATGAGCAACACGATGACGAGACTGAGTGCAGTCTCCGCGAGGAGCAGTCCGCGATCCAGCGTGTCGAGGGGTTTGTAGAACGGTGCGGGTTTCGAGGTCGGTGCAGCTCCGGCCATGGTGGTGCGTCTCCCGGGAGGTCAGCGGAACGAACCGCAGGCTAGCGCGAATGGCCCACGCGCTTCGACCAGTTTCGACGCGGCGGGATCGCCGCGGCTGCGATCAGTGCCCGAGCGTCTGCACGCGGCCAATGAAGGCCGCATCTGCAATGTGCCCCGTCAGGCGTTGCCGGGTCTGCGAAAACACGGAATCCCAGCGAGCGCGCTGTGCAGCGTCGACCGTCACGATCGTGATGCTGCGCGTTGGAAATGACGCCAGCGCGGTCTGCTCGTCCGAGCGCAGATTGCGACGCGCAAGCGCATGGAACTGCGTCCCGGTCTCACGCATGATGGTCTGCTGCTCGGGCGTGAGCGTGTTCCACTGCGTGCGACCGATCACGGTCGCGCCGATGACCACGGACAGTTGCATGTCGGTCATGTGCGTCGCGCGCGACGACCACTGAAGCGCGACAGCGCTGACTGGCGCGGTGATGAACGAGTTGATCCGGTTGGTCTGCAGTGCGCTCAGAACTTCAGGGAGCTGCAGCGGCACAGCACTCGCACGGGTGACTTGAAAGAGCGCCGGCAGCACGAGATCGTCGCGCCACGCGAACGGTCGGGTGGTCGCCAGCTGTTCGGGCGTCTGAACGGGTGTCTGCGAAAAAATACGCGTGAATCCAACATCCGCCCAGCCCATGTGCACGAATCCCGCGGACTCGAACGCCGTGCTCAACTCGGGGCCGAGCGCGTTGCGGGCGTTGTCGAGCCCTGCGTACGTACGGAACATTCCGGGCATCTGCAGCGTGAGAGTGGGACGGTGGATCTGCGAGAGTCCGACGGCGGTAACCGCTCCGCCGTCGAGGCGTCCGCTGCGGATCTTCCGAATGACCTCGGACTCGTCGCCCTGCACGCCACCCGGATAGAACCGAAGTCCCAACGCCTTGTTCGAACGACGCCGCACTTCGCGGTTCCACGCGTCGAAAACGCGCATCCACGTCGAGCCCGGCGGTGCCAACGTCGCGATGGAAATGGTTCGCGTGGTCACCGGCGCCGCCTCTTGGGCCACGACGCCGACCGAGAATGCTACGCCGAGCGCGCCGAAGAGCAGCGCGAGCAGCCATGGAGCGTGCCGTCTCATCGCGTCCTCCCTATTCTGCCGTGGGTGCCGGCGTCGCTGCCGGCGTGTCGCTGTTGCCAGCGCCCTCGGGCTCGAACAGATCGTCGATCTGCCCGAGGTATCGCCGAGCGCGTCGCTTTGCGATCTGATTGCCGAGCCGATTCGCTGGATTGACGTCCCCAGCGCTGATCACTTCCTCGAGGAGCCGACGGTACAAACCGCGATCCTGCAGCGACACCGCGACGATGCGCGCCTCCATCACCAGGTACACGAGATTTGTCCGATGTGTCGCCGCGATGGCAGTCTCGAACTCTTGGCGAGCGATGTCCGGACGTCCGCCCAGCTGTTGCGGCGCACTACCGATGAGCCCCGCCCGAAGGCCGTGCGGCGCGTAGTCGTAGTACGTGTGGTCGAGCGCCATCACGCGTTCCGCGAGCGCAAGGACGAAGGGCAGATCGGCGAGCGCGTTCACGTCGTCGCGATTGATGCCGATGTATTGAGCCCACGAGTATGCCGTCCAGAACATTTGCCCGGCGTGCTCGGCGCGGAATTGCCCGAGGTAGGTCCGCCACGCTTCGAGCCCCCGCCGCATGTGACCCTCGGCGCCGCCGTCGTCCCGCTCCCACGCAGACATCTGCTCGAGCCCGACCGTGCGCGCGCGCACGAACGCGGCCGACGCACGCGCCCGATAGTGCTCGGCGCGCTCCTCGTTGTCCTCGAGCTGCGCTTGCTCCATGTGGTCGACCATGAAGCCGAACGCAAAGGACGAGTACGCGCGCGCCAGCGTGAGGTGCAGCGCTTCGCTGTCCGGCGCGACGACCATCAAGCCTTCGAGCGTGCCGAGCGATCCAGGGATCGCCGCTTCCGCCAGCTCGATGTCCCCGAACCTCGAGAGCGCCGGGGCAGCGCGCGAGAAGATTCGAATCGATGAACTCGCCGCGAAATTGGTCAACAGACCTTCGCAACCAGTCATCACGAGCAGCACAAGGGCCACGAGGCCCCCCAACGGGTATCTCCGCCTCATGGTCGAGGGGGTAGCCGAACCGCGCCCACAGTGTCAACGCCCAACGCTACGGATTGCGGTTCCGGACGGGCTCCACGTGAATCTGGCCCGCCATCTGCACGGGCATCGGCAATCGCAGCGCCTCGCGGCGAAGACAGTTGACGACCTCCGCAGAATCGAAATCGCGAACGTCCGCGCTCGTCACATGTCCCCCGGTGCCGACATGGAACCCGACGCTCCCGGTACGCACGCTGCCGCACTCGCGCAGATTCGCGCAGGACACGAAGCAGCGAGCCGCGGCGAACCTGTACGTTCCCATGGCCACGTCGCGGCCGTTTTCGAGCTGAATGCGCTGCCGGTCCTGCTCGGAAAGACCCGGCCGAGGAACCGTCAGCGCCTGTGCGCCGATCGGGGTCTGCGCCGCCGGGGCGATCGGCTCGCGTGACGCAACGGCAGCCGGCGGCATGCCCGAACGCTCCGGTGTCCACGCGGCGGGTGCAGAGGCTGCGGGATCCACGCGCAAGCCAATCGTTTGATTTCCGTGGTGCACACGGAACGACACGACGCGCGCGGGCCGGGTCGACGTCGGGGTTCCGGCCCAGCGCGTCGAGCCTTCAAAGCTCACGTCACCCGTCAAGCGCGCGGGGGCCAACGCGATGTCCCGCGCGCCGGCATCGAGCGCCGCCATATCGAGCGCGTCGACGTCGCGCGCGTTCTGCGAAACCTCACGCGGCGCGCCGCCGTCGTGCGCCAGCTCGATCTCTGCGCCCGCGAGCACCTCGCGTTCCGCGCCATCACCGCGACGAACGGAGATCTTTCCCGAGAGCACGCGCACGCGAACCAGCTGGCCGTCGATGGCCGCCGTGAACGCGCCGCCCTTCGACTGCATCGTCCAGCCCGCTGCCTCGATGCCGACCGACGGCCCATGCTCGCCGGGATCGGGTCCCTCGACGCGAACGGTGCCCTTGGTGAGCGTAAGCGAAGCACGATCGCTTCGCAGCGAGGCGAAAATCACTTCGGTCCCGCGACGAACGTCCACGCGATAGGTGCTGTGCACCGCAAGAACCACCCGACCCGCTTCGTCGCCTGTGGACACGCGATCGCCCTCGCGGACATGCGTCGCGCCCGTCAACACGACCGCGGTCGCCCCGCGGCGAGCGTGCGACGCGGGAGCGGCGGCGAGCAGCACGACCGCTTCGGTCTCGACACCCATCGGCACCGCCGGAACAGCGCGCTCGTTTCCGCTCGACGAACCGACCGACGGCGTCGACGGCACGAGAGTCGGCGGTCGCACATGCGTCGATCGCGCAATGGGCGCATCCGTGCGAGAAGAATGAGTACGCATGCGAAACGCGAACACTCCCGCCGCGGCGGCCGCAAGTGCGACGCCCACCGTGACGGACACCGTTGGGAAGCGGCGAATCGGTCGGACGACGCCCGCGCGCACCTCGGCGGCTGCGCGATCCGCGACGGCGAGCATGCGCGCGTCGAGCACAGTCCAGTCGACCGGCGGAAACGACTCGCGCTTGGCCGTGGAGATCAACGCCGCGCCGGCGGCCAGACGCATGTAGCGCTTCACGCACGCCTTGCATGTCTTGACGTGATCTCGCGCGTCGGGGTTCTCGCCCTGCGCGGCCTCGAACAGCGCTTGATCGGTCGGATGCGCGCTCACGGGCACTCCGTGTTGATCGAGCCCATCGACAACTCGCGAGCGATCGCGTCGAGCGCCGGCTCGCTGGCCATCGCCGCGTACACTTCCTTGCGCGCGTAAAAGAGCCGCGTTCGAACCGTCAGAACGGGCGCGCCGACCATTTTCGAAATGTCGGCGGCAGCCACTCCCTCGAGGTCGTGGAGAATGAACACGGTGCGCTTCTTGTCGGACACGCTATCCAGGATTCGGTACAGGGCTTTCATACGCTCGTTGCGCGCGACGTTGTCCAGCGGTGACGCCGTATCGTTCGCCGGCGTCGTCTCGGCGGGCGCTTCGGGCGCGTACTGCGGCCGGCTGCGTTGCGCGCGCAAGTGCATCAGCACCACATTCACCGTCACGCGGTGCAACCACGTCGTGAAGCGCGAGTCGCCGCGAAACGCCGGCAGCGATCGGAAGACCTGGATGAACACTTCCTGGATCACATCGTCGAGGTCGCCGCGTGGACCGAGCAGTCGATTGGCAAGACGAGCAACGTCGCGGCGGTGGTGCGCGTACACGTCACGAAAGGCCGCGGCGTCGCCGGTCATCGCGCGTCGCACGTAGGGCGGGACGATCTCGTCGGGGCTGGCGCGCACCGGGACGTCGAGTGGCGCAATCGTGCTCGTGACCATGGGCACTCCCGGAATCGGCGTCAGCCGTCGTGCAGTCGTTGGTTGGCTCATCGCGTCGGCGGCGGTCGCTTCGCTCGTGGGCGGCGACTCCTGGGCCGTTCCGATGCGCTCCGGTACCGGGTCATTCATCGCGGTTCAGTCTGACTGATTTGTGCGGGCACGACACGCGGGGCACCGGCGCATCGACACAGACGCACCGATTCGAGCGACAGCCCGGGCGTGCCAGCATCATTTACACATGTTGGACTATTCTGCCAACACAAGAACACTGCGGTGCCCCGCATGCGCCCGGCCACTTGCACAATTATTTTCTGCTCGCAAAGGAACTGCTCTTCCCAAGCTCAGCGAGCTGGACAGAGGCGCCCATGAATATTTCGCACTGCCTTCGCGGCGGAGGTTCTCGCGGCCGGGGAAACGTGCGACGCGGTTCGCGGGCGCCGGGCGCTCGTGGACCGATCGGGACAGCCCGTGACGGAGCACGACGATCGGGGCGAACACGCCGTGTGCGAAATCGACCAGGTCCCGGCGGTCGAACAGGCACATCGGTGCCCGTGCTCGACGCTGAACACCGCGCGGGCTGGTACTACTTCACCGCGCCCAACGATCCCGCGTGTCGTCAGCGAGTGCGATACACCGACGGCGCCGCGCCGCCGACCGGGTCGGTCACGCGACTCGAGTGCATTCAGTCGGTTTCGGTTCCCGCACAACCGCGTCCTACGTCGACGCCGTAATCAACGAAAACGCTCGCCCGTCAGCGTCGACTACGCTCCCAGAGCGTGAAAATGTCCGACGCCACGAGCCCCACCACGATCGCCACCACCACGATGCCCATACGCGCCATTAGGCCGCGCGCGACGCCGTGGGCAACTTTTCGACAAGCCCGTCCGCTTGACACCGGTCGTACCGGGGGACTAACCGATGCCGGCACGTGGACCGCGCGGAACAACCGCACCCGCGCATCCGTTGATCCCTCCTACGCACCCGATGATCGTCGCGGAGAAACTCACGAAACGTTACGGCGACCACCTCGCAGTGGACTCCGTGGATTTCAGCGTTCCGAAGGGCGAGATCGTCGGTTTTCTGGGGCCCAACGGTGCGGGCAAGAGCACGACGCTGCGAATGGTCGCGGGGTATCTTCCGCCAACGTCGGGCCACGTCACCGTTCGCGGGCATGACATCGTCGACGAATCGCTCGAGGCGCGTGGATGCATCGGGTACATGCCCGAGGCGGTGCCGCTGTATCCCGAGATGCGCGTCGGCGAATACCTGTCGTTTCGCGCGGAGATCAAGGGCGTGCGAGCCGGGCGCAAGGCCGCGGTCGATCGAGCGATGCAGCAGGCGAACGTCACGGACGTTGCGCGACGATTGATCGGCGAGCTGTCCAAGGGCTACCGCCAACGCGTCGGGCTCGCGGACGCACTCGTCGCCAATCCGCCATTGCTGATCCTCGATGAGCCGACGGCGGGGCTCGATCCCAATCAGATCCTCGATGTGCGGGAGTTGATCAAGACGCTCGGAAAAGATCACACGATCTTCCTGTCCACCCACATCTTGTCGGAAGTCGAATCGGTCTGTTCTCGCGTGGTGATCATCGCGAAGGGCCGCATCGTGGCGTCGGGCACGCCCGACGAGATCCGCGCGAGAATCGCCGGCGAGACGCGCGACGCAACACTCGTCGTCCGTGGCCCCGAGCCGAAGGTCCGAGAGTTGCTGGGTGCCGCAGACGGCGTCGGCATCCGCGGCGAACCGACGCGCCAGGATGGCGGCGGCGACGACCCGGTGTGGCGATGGAAGCTCACGATCGCGAAGCGTGACGGAGCAGACGTCGGTGAACGACTCGTCGAGACGTGCGTGCAGGCGGGAATTGGCGTGCGCGGATTGAGCGTGTCCGGCAAGAGCCTCGAATCGATCTTTCACGAACTGACAGCGGAAGAACCCGCGGCGACGGCCGGCACGCCCACTCCAGCCGGCGCGGAGCCGGCACCCGCGACCAACACTCCCACGACGACCGAGGCCGACGCGTGAGGGCCTGGGCGGTATACAAGCGTGAGTTGCTGGCGAACTTCTGGACGCCGCTCGCGTACGTGCTGCTGGTCGTGTTCTTGCTGTGGAATGGCGGCGTCTTCGCGCTGCTCATACAGAACTTCGCGAGCGATCCCGAAATCAGCGGGTCGCGTGGGCCACTGCAACTGCTCTTTGGCGGGTCCATCCTGTACTTCCTGCCCATCCTTCTGTTCTGCCCGGCGCTCGCGATGCGCACGTTCGCCGAGGAGCGTCGCTCGGGCACGCTGGAGACGTTGATGACCGCGCCGGTGCGCGAAGTCGACGTCGTGCTCGGCAAGTACTTCGCGGTGCTCACGGTGTTCATCACGCTGTGGCTCCCGACGCTGCTGTACGCGCTCGTGCTCAAGCGCTACGGACCGATCGACTGGGGCGCGCTTGCTGCTTCCTACCTCGGGACGTTTCTGATCGGCGCTGCGTTTCTCGCTCTCAGCATCTTGATGTCTGCGTTCGCGCGCAGCCAGGTCGTGGCATTCATCCTCGCGTTCGCGGCAACCAGCGGCGGAATGTTCCTCCTCGGACTCGGGAAGTACGTGTTCACCGAGGAGCGCGAGCAGTCGTTCTACACGTACATCAATCTCTGGGAGCACATGGAGCACTTCTCCGTGGGCGTCGTCGACACACGACACGTCGTCTACTACCTCAGCGTCGTGGCGCTCGGCCTGTTTCTCACGGTGCGCGCGGTCGAAGCCCGGCGGGGGACGTAGCGGAATGTCCGACCTGCGCCGCGATCGAGATGCACGACGCGCGAGCGCGTTTCTGGGCAAGCTTCTTGGCGCACCGGCCGCCGTGCTGCTCGCCCTCGTGCTCTTTGGCATCGTGAACTTTCTGAGCGCCAGGCACTACCGTCGACTCGATTGGACGCGGCACCGATTGTTCACGCTGTCGCCGCGGTCGCGGGAAATTGTTCGATCGCTGCGGGAGCCCGTGGATCTGTACATCTTCCTCGGTGCCCGCGAGCCGAACTACAGCGACGTCACCGAACTCGCGCAGCGGTACGCGTCCGAGAGCCGTCGCCTGCGCGTGCACACGATCGATCCCGACCGTCAGCGCGATCGATTTCTGGAGATCACGCGCCGGCTCGGCATCCGCGTGGGACGCACGTCGCAAAGCGACGTGGCGTCGGAGTCGGCCGTCGTGCTCGTTCGCGGCGACCGACACTGGGAAGTCCCCCGCGAGCAGCTGGCAGGGCTGAGCCACGAGGTCGGCGAGGAAGGTTCCGGGCAGCGAAACGCGCAGGCGCAGGTCACCGTCGAGCGCGCGATCAGCGAAGGTGTGCTGCGAGTGGATCGCAACGACCCGACGACGTTGTGCTTCTCGACCGGTCACGGCGAGCTGCCGCTCGAGGGCGGCGATGATTCGGTGTCGTCGCTCGCGACAGAGTTGCGCCACGACAACGCGACGACCCGGGGCGTCGAAGTGGTGGGAACGCAGCGCGTACCGGACGAGTGCGATGTGCTGATCATCGCGGGACCCCGGCAGGGGTTCAGTGACGGCGACGCGCGCATCGTGCAGACGTATCTTGCCAGCGGCGGAAACGTCTTGATGTTGCTCGATCCGATCTTCGTCGAGCGGCGACATGCGCCCACCGGGCTCGAGAGCGTCGCGCGTCTCGGTGGCATCGAGTTGACGCAGACGTTGGTCATCGAGCCCGATTCGGCCCACCAAATTCCTGAGTCCCTCCCCTCACAATTCATCGCGACGGAATTCGGCGATCACGAAGTGACCCGGGGGCTCCGTGGGATCGACGGTCGCGTCCTCGTCGCGAACGCCCGAGCACTGCGCCGGGCCGAGGGTGCGACGGTGGTGCCCGAGAGCCTCCTGCGCACGACGAACGATGCATGGGGGGAGACCAGCACGACCGAGGCCGTCCAAAACGGCGCGATTCACGCGGACGGAAACGACGTTCGCGGACCGATTCACATCGCCATGGCCGCGACCGTGCCGGACGTTCACCCGACGGCGCGCGCTCGGATCCGCCAGGCAACCGGACGCATGGTGGTGGTCGGCTACTCGCACCTCGCGACCAACGAGTCGTTCTCGCTGCCGGTGCAGGCCCGATTCGTCAACGGATTCCTCGTCGTCGCGACGCTGGGCTGGCTCACGTCGCGTCGCGAGCTCGTAGAGATTCCTGCGCGCCCGGCGTCCGCCTCCGCGATGAACATCTCCGCGTCGGACATCAAACACATCCGGATCTACACGTTTGCGCTGGTGCCGCTCGCCGCGGCCCTCGTCGGCATCGCCGTGTGGCGTGCGCGGAAGGCAAAGTAGGTTTTCGATGGCGACGGCCGCTCGACGCTACCGCGCGACCATCGTGTTGTCGGTGCTCGTGCTCGGCGGCGTCACCGCCGTCGTTTGGAGCAAGCGACAGGTCCCGGACAGCGTCCGGGAGGAGCGGCAGAACAGCCTGCTGCCAACACTTCGCCGCGATCGAATCACGCGGATCGAGATCACGGGGCCGAGCGGGCGCTTCGAACTGACCAAGGCGAACGGCCGCTGGACGCTGACAAATCGCGGGCGGCGGTACGACGCGGACGACACCGAAGTCGAGCGCATGTTGACGGAAGCGGAGTTCTCGAATCCGTCGCGACGCCTCGGGTCGCTCGATCGCGCGAGTCGCGAACGATTTGGGCTGACGACTCCCCGCGCGAACGTCGTGCTGTACGAAGGCACGCAGGCGACGGCACGGTTCGCCGTGGGCGGTCAGGTGGCCGATGAGGAAAACGCGTACGTCGACGTGGGCGGCGCGGGTTACGTCATCGCAAAGTCGCTCGCGGACGCATTTGCGCAAGCGCCATGGGACCTGCGCGACCGCACACTCGCGAACGCCGAGTCGTCCCGAGTGTCCCGGATCGAGTTGGACGGAGCCGCCGGCCGCCGCGTTTTGGAACGCCGCGCCGGCACGTGGCGGCTCGTGCAACCCGCAGAGGGCCGGGCCACCCGGGCGCGCGTCGAATCGATCTTGAGCGATCTTCGCGAATTGCGAGCGACACGGTACCTGGCTGAGGACGTCGACGACGCCGGCCTCGCACGGTACGGGCTTGCGCAACCTCGGGTCACGGTCCGTGCAGTGCTTGATGGCGGGCGCCCTCCGATCGCATTTCGATTCGGCGGGCCGTGCGAGTCTCGCGACAACGAAGTCACCGTCGTTCGCGAAGGGTCGCGCGCCGTCGCATGTGTGGGCCGGTCCGTCGTCGAGGATCTGTCGCACGCCGCGGACGGGCTTCGCGACTCCCGGCTGCTGTGGGCACGCACGGACGAAGTCGATCGCGTGCGGGTGCACACGCCGACCGCTGAATTCACCGTACGGCGGGAGCGAGACGTCTGGCGACTCGAGGGACTCGCGGGCGACACGGATCCCGACGCCGTCGAATCGTGGATCACCGCCCTCGGAAATTTGAATGCCGAGACACGCATGGGTGCAGAAGCACTCGCGCTCCACGCGCTCGCGCCCCCGGTGTTCTGGATCGACGTGACGCGCACCGGCGTCGATGGCACCGAGCGAATCAACATCGGCGTCGCGGATGCCGACCGGATGTACGTCTCGCGGGACGACGAATCCATCGTCCTCGGTTGCGAACCGTCATCGAGCGAAACACTCCGGGTCGATCCGATCCGATTCCGAGGACGGCACATCATTCGGGACGTCGCGGACGAACTGACCGGGCTGGTCACCGAAGCAAGTACATTCCGCGACGAAGTCACAAAGTCCGACGGGACGTGGCGGATGCTCCGACCGTTCGCGGCGCTCGCGGACCCGGCCTCGATCCGTACGGCCGCGCAGCGCATCGCGACGTTCGATGCCGAGCGATGGGTCGCGAGCGGCGTTCTCGCAACACACGGGTTGGCAGCGCCGCGCCTCCGGGTCGTCGCGCGCTTCGAAGGCGCAGGACCCGAGCCCGAGGGCGATGCCGGTCGCGCCGACGCCGGTCGTCCGCGGGTCAGGGAATACACGCTGACGTTTGGCGCAAGCGCGCCCGGCGGCGGCGTCTACGCGCGTTGGAGTGGTCGCGACGGCGTGTTCGTAGTCTCACAGACAGCCTTCGACGAACTCCACGAGCACCACGTCGACCGCAACGTGCTCGAAGTCGATCGCGCCGACGTTCGATCGTTGGAAATCACGCGCCGCAGCGCGACGGGCATCGTCGAGCGAATCGTCGTTCAGCGCGACGGTGAGTTGTGGCGCACCGCGCAGGGCGCGCCGGCCGAGCGCTCGCGCGTCAACGTTCTCCTCGGTCGACTCGCGCTGGTTCGTGCGCAATCCGTGGTCGGTTATGGGCCCGCACCCGCGGACGCGCGCCTGGGCGACATGACACTGACGTTGATCGTCGCGGCGGCCGAGCCGAGCAGCGACGCTGGCGCGCACCCCGCGACCACGCACGCGATTCGCGTGGAACTCGGCGCGACGTTCGGGAGCGGATCCGACGCGGCGGTCTACGCGCGCCGCGACGGCATCGACGCGACGGTCTCGGTCCCCCGCGACATTGCGGAGTCCCTCCGGACGTTCACGCCGTAGCGGCAAGTCGCCGTTGCAGCGCTCCGTGGCGCAGTGCAGCTCGGGCGTTGCGAATTGCCAATTTCATCGCTTCGGGATTGCCCACGACGATCGCCAGTCGGCGGGCGCGGGTCACCGCGGTGTAGAGCAATTGTCGCGTCAGAAGCATGTAGTGCGACGTGTCCAGCGCGATGACGACGGCATCGTACTCGCTGCCCTGCGCCTTGTGCACCGTGGCCGCGTACGCCAGCGTCAGCGCTTCGCGACTGTCGCCGCGGAACACAATCGCGCGACCGTCGATCTCGACCGTCGTCGATTCGCGATCCATCGCCCGGACCACGCCCACATCGCCGTTCCACACTTCGAGTTCGTAGTCGTTGCGCGTCTGCATCACTTTGTCGCCCGGGCCGATGCGAGGTGGCCGGTCGCTCCCCTCGCCTCCACCATCGCGCGCTGTCGATGGATTGAATCGCAGCTGCAACATCTGGTTCAACGCGCGCAAGCCGAGTGCGCCCTTGTGCATCGGAACGAGCACTTGGAGGTCTCGCAACGGGTCGAGCCCGAACGATTCCGGCACCCGCTTGGAGACAATGTCGACGACGGTCTTGGCGGCGGCACTGGCGTCGCGCGACGCGACGAGAAAGAACTCGCCCGCGGGAGCCACGCCGCTGCGCGCACCTGTTCGAGCGGGCGAGGACGTTGGTGTACGACCGTGCAAAATATCGTGCGCCGCGCGAACGATCGCACTCTCGGCGGCCTGCCGGAACACCTCCGTCAAACGCACGGAGGGAATCCACGCGGTCGCGAGAAAATCCGCGAGCACCGTGCCGGGCCCCACGGACGGAAGCTGGTCGACGTCGCCAACGAACACGACGCGGGTGCCGTCGGCAATCGCGTCCAACAGCCGCGCAGCGAGAACGACGTCCAGCATCGATGCTTCGTCGACGAGCAACACGTCGGTGCGCAACGGACTCTCGTGGTCGCGCATGAATCGCCCGAGGCGGGGGGACCATTCCAGCACGCGATGGATCGTCCGTGCGGGCCGGCCCGTCGCTTCGCTGAGGCGCTTGGCGGCACGCCCGGTCGGCGCGCACAACTCGAGACGCAAATTCGCTACGTCGCAGAGCGCGACGATGGCCCGCACCGTCGTGGTCTTGCCCGTGCCGGGACCGCCCGTGATCACCATTGCATTGGATTCGGCGAGCGAACGCACGGCTCGTTGCTGATTCGCGTGCAGGGATTCCAACGCTCGCGTGAGCAACGGGACGCCCCACGCACGCGCTGGCATCGGCTCCGCCTTGGCGTTTGCGATCGCACGCATTCGCCGCGCGACGAGTTCCTCTGCGCGAAACAGCGGCGGCGGGTACACAAGCGCGCCGTCGATCACCACACGCTCTCGCGCTGCGAGATCGCCGAGTGCGTCCTCAACGCGTCCGCGCGGAACCTCCAACGCCGTGGCCGCTGTGAGAAGTTCCTCGCGCGGCAGGGCGGTGTGCCCGTCGTCGCCGGCTTCGTCGAGTAGATGAATCACGACGCCCTGCGCGCGGCGCGGGTCGTCAGTGGAAATCCCGAGTTCGCGACCGATGCGGTCGGACGTGCGGAATCCGACGCCCGACACTTCCAGTGCAAGCCGGTACGGGTTTTCGTGAACAACCGTGGCAGTCGCAGCGCCGAATTGCTTCAGGATCCGTTGTGTCAGCGCGGGTCCGACACCCCCCGCTTGAAGAAACGATCGAATCTCAGACTCGGCCCGCCGGGAACGAAATGCCTCCTGAATGCGACGCGCACGCGTCGGCCCGATACCGCCGACCTCGCGCAGGCGCTCGGGATGGTCCGCGATGACGTCGAGCGTGGCACTGCCGAATTGCGCAACGACGCGACGCGCGAGGTCGCTGCCGATGCCATCGACGAAGCCACTGCCCAACAGCTTCTCGATTCCCTTGATCGTCGAAGGGAGTTCAGGAACGACGGCGACGGCCCGAAGCCGCCGGCCGTAGGTGGCGTGGTCCTCCCAGCGGCCGGACGCGCGAATCTGTTCGCCGACGGCAAAGTTTCCCACGTCGCCAACGACCACGGCGTCGAGCCCGTCGAGCGTCCGCACGCGGACTACGCCGAATCGCTGATCGGGGGATTGGAAGACCACTCCATCGATCGTTCCGCGCACCGTCGCCTCGCCCACCGAAGCCGGACGAGCGAAGAGTGCGCGCTGTACACCGTCACTCATCAAATGCGATCCGGCAGGCCGGGAGTCGACCCGCCCTCCGAATCGTACGCCCACCCCGCGACGTCGTCCTCCGACAACGTGTCGTCCGCGCGAACGAGTCCGACGCCCGCGCGAGGCGGTCTGCGCACGTCGCCCGTCGGCGCACGGGAGACGATGCGGCCCTCCGCGTCCGCGAGCCACACGTCTACGCCGCGGTCTGCGAGGCCGCGCGACGCGATCGGCGTGTCGAGACGCAACAGCATTGTGCCCGGCGCGACCGCGGGATCACCCCGCTGCGGCGCACCGCGCGGATCGAATGCGGCACCCACGATGACTGCGCGTTGACCCGGCCCGAGCGTCGTCGTTGGCAAGCTGGACATCCCCGTTGGCGTGCGAAGAGACCAACCATCGAACGTCGCGCGGACCGTTCCCGCATTCTGGATCTCGACGAACTCCTGCGCTCCCGTGCTGCGGGGCCGAGCGAGCACCTCGGTGATTCGAACCGACGGGCGGGACGGCGGAGTCTCGATCGGCCATATCGTGGCGGTGCCCGTGCGGATCCCGCGGAGATCGAGCAGGTCGATCTGCACGCTGACTCGAGCGCGGGGAGGCAGCCCCGGGAGTTGCACACGGTGCGCGGTCCCCACGGGAGAGCGCATCGATGCGCCGCCGCTGAAGGCGAACAGCGACGCGGGGCCAGTCGTCTCCGCGCGGACCTCGAGGACGTCCGCGATCCATCGAAGGCAGAACGGTGCGCGCGACGTCTCGTCGTCGGCGCATACGACGGCGCCGCCGAATGCAGGAGCCGTGCGCGTGTCGTCCGGCGACACATCGAACGCAAACTCGTTGGGCCACGGTGAATGTCCTCGCGCGTCTCGCAGTTCACCGAGCCGCACGGTGACGCGTCGGTGGCCGGATGGCAGCGCGCGGAACGTCACGGACACGCAACGGTACCCTCGCGAGGGCGATCCGCAGGTCCACGCAACGTCGCTCGCAAGTTCACTCCCTTCGTCGTCAACGATGCGGGCGGCCGGGCCCGAGCCCGCAACTCGAACCGCGCGATCGAAACGAACGACCACGTTGGTCGACGACGACGCCAGCTGATCGGAGCTTGGAAACAGGACTTCCGCGAGCGCGGGGCATGCCCGCACGCTCGCAACGCGAAACGGGAACCACGGGGATGTCACGCCGGCGTCCACCGCGAACGCGCGCACGCCGTCGTCCGACGTGAGCAGCGACGTCGTCACGAGGAGGAATGCTTCTCCGGGGAGGATCGCCGCGCGGGGACGGACGAACAGTACGTTCGGCTCTGCACCGTCGATTCGGATGTCCGCGTCGAGTTGCCGTGCCCGCGTCGCCGAGCCCGCCGCGCCGCGTATCGCGTCGCCCACAGCTGCGTCCGGTGTTTCGCCCGACAGGAGCCACGCCGCGTCTGGGCCGAGCGGGCCGAGCGGCCGATCGAAGGCGACGCGAATGATCGGCGAACGCGCGATGGCCAGCGGCGCCGAGTCCGACGGCTCGACACGAATGTCGACGACCTGCGGCGGGATCCTCGACGCCGGACGCTGGATGCACGAGGCGACGAACGCGACCGCGGCGAGCGGGCCGATCCACCGCGTCGTGCACGTTCTGCGAACCATCGCGCCTGCAAGCCGATCCAGCACGTTCGCACCTCCGCAGGCGGCTCCGCCCGCGGGCCGGCAGCTTCAACACGCGTGCCAGCCGGCGCGTCGCGACGACACACGACAATCCAGCCTTGGGGTGGCGGCGGAAGTGCTCCGACGGCCGTCGGACGCCCAATCCGCCGCCATTCGTAGAGAATTCATGCGGTTCGAAGTCGCCAAGCCGCGGCGCCAAAACGCAGGGGCTCCGCAAGCATCGCTAAGCCGCTGAGTTGATGGCGCCTGCGAAGCCGGGCGTTCCCCAGCGGGAATTCGAACGCCAAACTGGCACGTTTAT